>Ga0268283_1001009_pt1 | contig 14698 bp, 15 predicted proteins | sample saktaG_13_FD_190140 | JGI IMG/M metagenome (GOLD analysis project Ga0268283, IMG submission 190140) | Saline water microbial communities from Sakinaw Lake, British Columbia, Canada - sak_2013_06_06_36m | ecosystem: Environmental > Aquatic > Non-marine Saline and Alkaline > Saline ... | reverse complement strand
TACGATGCGGGGACGGTCCCGCCTTGGCGGGATGACTTACGATGCGGGGACGGTCCCGCCTTGGCGGGATGACTTACGATGCGGGGACGGTCCCGCCTTGGCGGGATGACTTACGATGCGGGGACGGTCCCGCCTTGGCGGGATGACTTACGATGCGGGGACGGCCGGACTCGAACCGGTGACCTACTGCGTGACAGGCAGTCGCTCTAACCAACTGAGCTACGCCCCCATGAGAAATTTCTAAGTTTCAATTTCTAATTTCTAAACAATTTCTAATGACTAAATGATTAAATTTCAAAATTAATTCATTGGGAAATTGAAAATTGTTTGAAAATTTAAAATTGCGAATTGAAAATTTACTCTTGTAGCAGGAGTGAGAATCGTCCACGCCAAGCGGGATTCCGACTTGTTGCAAAATCAAAGATTTTGACAAGTCGATAAAACTCACGACCTCAACGTTACTCGCCCTGTCACCAAAAGGCCGTACCGGCGAGAGGACTCGAACCTCTGACCTCAACGTTATGAGTGTTGCGCTCTAACCGGCTGAGCTACGCCGGCCTTTTGGTGATGGGGTGAATGCTGCGCTCCCTGCCTGCCGGCGGGCAGGCATGTTGCATAAATTATGTTGCGGGACCAGGATTCGAACCTGGAACCTTCTGGTTATGAGCCAGACGAGCTGCCATTGCTCCATCCCGCTATCTTTTTGGACTATTATTTATTCTACCCGAGAAAACTCAAAACGTCAATAAATATCTAAAAACTAATCTAAGACCATGAAAAATCTCAGAAAATCCTCGAAATAATCAAGTGTCTTTTCCGCCTCAGCTTTCGTGAGCACAAAACTTTCATCGTGAATAATTCGGTTTCTGATTTCATGCGCACGCCGCAGATCTTCCACATTTTCGATCTGGCCAGGCGTGATATTATCCAAACGCTCGCCCATATTCTCGCCTTTATAATTCATCCGCGCGATCAAATCATTAATAATTTTATCCGCTTCAATGACCGCGACCTTATAGTCAGATTCGTTCTTGCTGTCTAACTTGGCTCTCACCTTTGCCCATTTCGCTCGCAATTTATTTTTCTTATTCCCCAACTCCGGTGGAATATTCATTCCCACTAAAGTATCGCGGATGTCACCGCCCAAACCGCGCTGTTTCAAAAGTAGTATGAGATCAATAAGCATCACAATCACATAGATTTCCAGAAAAAGTTTAATAAAATAAAAAGTGAAAGAAGTATAAAACGCTTTCGCCAAAACAATTATTTCTAGGGAAAAATTTTGCATTAATACGTCCATTTTTTTATTTTATTAAACTATTATTTATCTCATAGGCATACGCCGCATTGAGAACAGTTTCTTCGTCGAACCATTTTCCCATTAATTGAAAGCCGAATGGAAGTTTTTTGGAGTCAACTTCAACCTCTGGTCCGGGAACGGAAATGGCCGGCACACCAACAACATTCGCTGTTACCGTAAAAATATCTTCCAGATACATCTTGAGCGGGTCATCTGTTTTTTCTCCCAACTTGAAAGCGGGCGTCAGAGTAGTTGGGGTCAAAATCAAATCAACTTCCTCAAATACTTTCTCAAAATCTTTCTTGATCAACGTGCGCACCTTTTGCGCTTTGAGATAATAGGCGTCATAGTAGCCGGCAGAAAGAGCGTATGTTCCGAGCATAATTCTTCTTTTGACCTCTGCGCCTAAGCCATATTGACGAGAATCAAGATATGTTTCCAGCAATTTCTTGGGCAGACCATTATCCTTGAGGTCAGAAGTCTTTTCATCATTGACACTGAGGCCATATTTTATTCCATCATAGCGAGCTAAATTTGAACTAACTTCGCAAGGTTGAATAATATAATAGACCGGCAAAGAATATTTTGCATAAGGTAAGTGAATTTCCTTTATTTCCGCCCCCAATTTTCGATAGGTTTCGACAACTTCTTGAATAGCTGTTTTTTCTTTTTTTCCCAATCCGGAAATATACTCGTCCACAATCCCGATTTTTAGCCCCTTCGCGTTTCCGGTTAAAAATTTTGTGTAATCTTTGCTCGAACTGTGCGCGGTGGTCGCGTCCAATTTGTCTTGGCCGGCAATAGCGCTCAAAATAATTGCCACATCTTCCACGGTTTTGGCAAACGGTCCGATTTGTTCCAAGCTCGAGGCCATCGCAATTGCGCCATAGCGGGAAACACGACCATAGGTCGGTTTCAGCCCCACAACTCCACAAAGAGAAGCTGGCTGTCGAATCGAACCGCCAGTATCAGTTCCCAGCGCCCAAACTGCTTCACCAGCGGCTACCGCAGCCGCTGATCCACCAGATGATCCGCCTGGAACACGCGTGAGATCTTGCGGATTTTTTGTCTCCCCATAGGCGCTGTTTTCCGTCGAAGATCCCATCGCAAATTCGTCACAATTGGTTTTGCCTAAAAATATTGACCCATTTTCTTTCAGCCTTCCAATCACTGTCGCGTCATAGGGCGCGATATAGTTGTCCAAAATTTTAGATGAAGCTGTCGTTCTCACGCCACTGACGCAAAGATTATCTTTAATTGCACAAGGAATCCCTTCAAGCAACTCAATTTTCTCACCTTTGGCAATTTTCTCATCCACTTTTCGCGCCTGCTCAAGCGCTAATTCCTTGGTTAACGTCAGATAGGCAAAAATATCCTTGTCTCTTTCTTCGATGCGCGCCAAATAATCCAGCGTTAATTGCTCTGAAGTTATTTCCTTGTTTATTAACTTGTTGTGGAGTTCTCTGATCATAAATTATGATACAAATACGCGAATTTTATGCAAATACACGAATATACGAATCAATAATCCATCGACCTATTCGCATCATTCGCATTAATTCGTGTATTTGCATTATATTTTTGCACATTCGCGTCATTCGCATCCATTCGCGTATTTGTATTATAATACGGATTTCACTTTATCATACCCATTCTTACTTTCCGGAAACAATTTAACAATTTTTTCTTTATTCAAAAACTTCTCCACTCCATCTTCGCAGCTATTATTGCTCATCCCTGTGATGTGCGCGGTTGGCAAAACTCCTGTCACGTCCACTTCTTCAAGCTGGGCTATCCAATCCAAAATCGACGACAAATCGTGGGAAAACTTCTCCACTTCTTTGTCAGTGATTCCAATTCTGGCCAGACTGGCAATGTGTTTGACTTCGTCTTTGCTAAGCATAAACGTAATAAATCCAAATTTTAAAATCCAAATTTCCAATCAATTCCAAAGCTCAAAATTCAAAAACTTAGTCATTTGGATTTTGGGCTTGATTTGATATTGGAAATTTGATTTTTGAATTTTTAAAATCACTTACTGAATCATATTCTTAAATTCCTTCTCATCAACAATCCTTACCCCCAAATCCTTCGCCTTAGCATATTTCGATCCGGGATTTTCCCCCGCAATGACATAATCGGTTTTCCTGCTAACAGACGATGAAACGCTCCCGCCTGCTTTTCTAATCATATCCTTTAGCGCATCTCTTGTAAAGTTTTGGGCTTCTCCTGTGAGCACAAATGTCTTTCCTTCTAGCGTCCGCATAGACGAGGCGTGCCTCGTCTCTACAATAATATTCACACCACATTCCTGCATTTTTTTGAGTAGCTTCACGTTTTCGACGTCCAAAAACCATGCTGCAAGGCTCTCCGCAGATTTTTCCCCGATTCCCTTAACTCCCATCCAAATCTCTTTTGATACTGACGGAAAATATTCAATCATGCCCCTCAAATCTTCAATTTTTAATTTTGCATTGTCATTTTTATTTTTGAGATTTACATTTTGATTTTCAATATTTTCTGTCATATATTGCAAATTATGTGCCACAAGTACCGCTGTTTCTTCGCCAACATAGCGTATGCCGAGCGCATAGAGAAATTTTTCCAACGCAATGATTTTGCTTTTTTCAATCGCCAAAATCAAATTGTCAGCTGACTTTTCAGCAAAGCGTTCCAGTGGTTCCAAATCGCCTTTTTTCAATTCAAAGATTTCCGCCATATTGGCAATCACACCCTCATTTACCAGCTGTTCCACGATTTTTTCACCCAGCCCATCGATATTGAAACCTTTTTTGGAAACGAAGTGGATGATTCTTTCGATTTCCACGGCAAAACACTTTGGATTGGTGCAATAGAGCGCAGCGCTTTCCCCGCCTGCAACGCTATGCGTAGCATTGCGGGCAGACCCGCCTTTTTTCGTTCCGATAACTTCCCGTCGCACTGCTCCGCCACAGATTGGACAAGTTTTGGGCATTGAAAATATTTTTTCTTTTCCCGTGCGCAGGCTTGTGAGTGTTTCTGTAATTTCCGGGATAACGTCCCCCGCTTTTTGCACCACGACCGTGTCTCCAATCCGCACATCAAGCCGCCGGATTTCATCTTCGTTGTGCAGTGTCGCGCGGGAAACCATTGAACCGGCCACAAGCACCGGCCGAAGATGTGCCACTGGAGTGAGCGCTCCAGTCCGTCCGACTTGCACTAAAATATCTTCCACGACTGTGGTCACTTTTTCGGCCGGAAATTTATAGGCAATGCCCCAACGCGGAGATTTTCCCGTATAGCCCAGTTTTTCTTGGAGCAGTCGGGAATTAATTTTCACCACCACACCATCAATTCCAAAGTCTTCTTTATCTTTTTTTCTGGTCCATTCCTCATAATAATTTTCAATTTCCTCGACACTTTCACACAAACGATAATGTTCATTCACCCGAAACCCCAACTCTTCCAAAAGCTCCAACTCCTCAATCTGCGTTTCCGGCGTAGACATCAAATGTCCATAATGGACATTTGATGTCTCTTTTGCTCCTGAAATCTGATCAATATCATACACGTAACATTCCAACCGGCGCTCAGAAGCAATTTTGGGATCCAGCTGGCGAATTGATCCGGCCGCGGCATTTCTTGAATTAGCAAATAAGGCTTCCCCGTTTTTGGCACGTAATTTGTTGATTCGGATCAACTCTTTTTTTCCCATAAAGCATTCCCCCACCACAATACAAGTTAGCGACTGGTTTAGTTTCAGGGGAATATTAAAAATAGTTCTCAAATTCTCCGTCACATCTTCGCCAATCACACCATCACCGCGCGTCGCTCCACGCACAAAATTCCCATTTTCATAGGTCAAAATCACCTTGAGCCCATCAATCTTTAGCTCGCAACAATATTCTATTTTCGGGTTTGAATTTTGAGATTTTGAATTTGAGATTTGATTTGAAACCTGCCTGCCGGTAGGCAAGGTTTGAAATTTGAAATTTGAAATTGACTTGTTCACAAGTCGCATTATTTTTTCTTCCCACTTCACCATTTCTTCAAAATTAAACGCATCATCAAACGACCACTGCCGAGTTTTGTGCAAAACTTTTTGAAATTTGTCGAGTGGACGCCCGCCAATCCTTTGGGTTGGCGAATCGCCAAATTTCCACTCGGGATATTTTTCCTCCAGTTCTTTGAGTTCTGCCATCAGCGATGAATAAACCTCGTCCGTCAGATCTGGCTTATCCAAATTGTGGTATTCGTGGCGCAATTTATTAATTTCCCCTGAGAGCTTTTGAATCCGCTCCTTGAATTGTTTTTGATCTTTTTGCATAGATTTATTATAGCACAAACAAAAAAACAGGTAATAAAACCTGCGAAATTCACAGGCTCTAAGTGCCCCGCCTGGGCGGGACACTTAGAGCCTGAAGAAGAGCCCGAAGAAACTATTTTAGAATGGCCTAGAGTGCCATAATCACTGCCGCTTCAATTGCTCTTTGTTGACCAAAGCCCGAACCAGTCGCCTTGACATAAACAATACTACTGGCAAGATCGGAACAATTAACATAGGTAGAAGGATTGGCCGAATCATAGCCAAACTTTTTTAATTCAGCTATATAGGAAAGATTCGCGGTTGGGCCAGTCTCTTGCAAAATAGCATTATCAATTCCCGCTATTTGACTGCAATCAAAATTAGTCAATTCACTTATTTTCTTTGCCGGATCAGTATTGCTTATAATAGCCCGCAAAACCGACTCCACGCCAGCCTCGGCATTTTGGAAGGCCTGCTGAGACCGAACATCACCCATTGAAGCCTTGCGTTCACGAAATGAGACCAGGGTCATCGAAAGGACGGATAACAGAATAAGGCCCAAAATGATTATGGTTACGATTAAGACTGAAGCTTTGTTTTTTTCTTTTAGCATTTTGGTTAAATTATGGGGCAGTAACATAGAAAAAATCCTTATAATCACGAAAAGAAACGGTCGTTTGAATTTGCTCATGAGCCAATGCGCTACTTCCCACCAAAGCACTTACGGTTGCCTTGCCAATTACATTATTGTTTGCATCACTATCCTTCTTGGTTTTAATAATGTTGAAATACAATTTAAAATCACTGTTTATAAGCACCCCCCAGCTACCATAAGCATTGCCTCCATCGCAAGAATCTTTGCTACAGTCATACGTAAATGGATCGGTGGGTGGATTGGGCTCCTTAATTTCGCAGATGGAACTTTCCAAGCTTCCCAAGGCGCCAGAGCGATATCTGATACATTTGTTCCGGGAGTGATTGAACATACTAAGGACACCGGTGGAAGAAGAATACTCCAACTGATTGCTCATTCGAATGCTTTTTCCGATTGTTTCCAGCGCTGTCCTTGCGTTTTCAAGATTGGCCTGAGTTCGGCGCGTTTTTGTCCAGGAAGAAAAAGTACTAGTGAAGGTCTCCGTCGCAACCATAATGATCAACACAAAAATAAACACTGCCACCAATAATTCAATGAGTGATAATCCGCTGGCATTTTTTATCCTTTTCTTTTTTGTCATTTGTTTATACTTTTTGCCTTATTTATTCCAAGGCACTAATATCGTCTTGGTAAAAGCGCACCGACTCAGTGTATTACAGGTATCATCCGTAATTGAAACGGGAAAAATTCCACCCCAAACGGCTACACTTGTAACTTCCAATTTTTCCGCTGTAATATAGTCCAACTCAATTTTACGCTGAAATTTTGTCTCATCTCCGCTTCCGTGCTCATAGTAATGTTCGCTATTCAAATTAAGCGCCTTGGAAGAAGCATCGCATTTTTTCACATCCGTCGACTTATAATCTATCCGACAATCATCCTCATCACCGCCGGGAAAATTATCTTGAAATGCATCTTTGTCTTTGACTAAATTATTATCCCGCAAATTTTGCACCAATTCCGCGCCTTCTTGAGCAAGCATTCCGGCAATCACTTGATCGCGACTATCTGTCGCCTCCTTGAGACTGAAAGTCACCAAAGGAATAATCGCCACAATACCAAAAACCATCACTGTTGTTGCAAACATTGCCTCAATCAATAAAAAGCCTTTTTTTTTATTCGCCTGAGCGTTTTCTCTCGACTGCAATGTTTTGCATGGCATTTCGATCAAATAGAGCGCTTTTTGGATACTTTTTTTCATAATCAATAATTTAATTTTCCACCACTGCTCCGCCAGATAAAATCTGGATTTGTCTCGTGCTTCCATCGCCATGCGTAAAAGTGAATATGGCGGGGCTACCGCCAAAAGTTCCGTCAGGAACACTAAAAGTAAATCTGGTTTCCCCGAGAGCAGGACTCGTCAATGAGATATTTTTATCCGCCAAAGAATATTCTTCCAATGATTGGATACCACTACTGTCAGTATAGAAAATCCGATAATGCTGATTGTCGGTAAATTCAAAGCCATACTGACTGGCTCTCACTCCGACGGCTGGAATTTTTCCTTGAAGCGCATAACTTTGCGCCAATTTTATGGCAGAAGCAACTTCACTTTGAGTCGCCTTAAGTCGTGTCCCCGCCTTGGGCGCTCTGAAAGAAATCATCACTGATGTCGAAATAAGCGCTATAATTCCCACTATAACCATAAGTTCCACCAGTGAAAAGCCGGCCTTATTTCTTTTTAGTTTGGATTGAACCATTTTTTCAATTTTTAAACTATAATTTTTTATTGTCTAAAAAAGCCTTAAACCCAAATTTTATTCCCCTCCAAAAACAATTTCACTTAGTTACTCCTAAAAAAAGCCTAAATACCAATCAACCATCGGCACGTAATAGAAAATAGTCAAAAATGTTCCGATGATGAGAAATGGTGCGAAGGGCAATTGACTTTGCATTTTTTTCTTTCTCAGTGCGATAAGAATTAAGCCACAAATCGCGCCGATCGCGAAAGCTAAAAAAAGTCCCAAAAGAATTTTCGGCCAACCCAAAATAAGTCCCAAGAGAATCACTAAATAAGCGTCGCCCATACCCATCCATTTTTCATGGGAAAAAAAAGATAGGGAGAAAAAAAACAAAAATGCCACACCAGCGGCCAAAAAACCGGAAACAGACATTCTCTCCCAGCTGGTTGGAAATTTTTGACCCCAATCGAGAAAAAAATTAAAACCCAAAGCCAAGACAACTGCCGGCCAAAGCACCAAATTGGGAATTTCCATATAGAGGACGTCATAAGCAAAAATCACGACAAGCGCACCGGCCAAAGAAAGCATTGCTCCAGTGACAAACCAAGTAGAGGCATTCTCGAGAACAAAATACTGACTGGCTAAAAGCATAAAGAGCACGCCGGTCAAAAATTCCACCAACGGATATTGCCACGAAATTTTTTCTCCACATTCGCGACATTTGAATTTCAAGAGGATGAAACTTAGAAGCGGAATATTATCATACCAGCGAATAGTTTTTTGACATTTTTGGCAATGCGAACGTCCCAAAATCGTCTCTGCCGTGCGAATGCGATAGACCACGACATTGAGAAAGCTGCCAATAATGAGACCGAAAAGAAAAAAAATGATAAGCATAATAATTTCCGTTTGTTTGGTTTTAATGATTGAGTTTCAGACTTTACCTTGTTAATTTTGTCTCGACACTATAGATAATCAAAAACTTTATTTGTTTGCCAATCAACCCCCTCACCCAAAAAAATACCACGGGTTTGAATCAAAAAATCTTTTTCCCTTTTTACGTTTTTATTTCGCAAAAAGAAAAATAAATCCAGACCTGTGCGAGTGCAGAGATGCATATGCTTGATTGGCAAACATAAAAATTTTTAACATCACCAACTAGAGACAATCCGAAGTAGAGCTAACTGGCGTTGCACAGCCGGCATCCATAAAAAGACCGGTATCGCAAACATAAACACTGCAAGCAGCGGCATCTGTTTGTTCAAAAGCTCTTATATTCTTAACCAACACAGAAAAGGCGCCTAGCCCCGTCGCTCCGCATTTTTGTGAAGAAATTGAATCCCAATTAACATTCTGAGAATCGGTCGGTATATCGTTCGCAAAAACTAATACCTGACTATCGCATTTTGTCATAATCGATGCTCTTGCCGCACTCGCCTCAGCAAAGAAGGCGGCCCGATTAGCGCGACCTCTGGCGCTGTTTAAACTAACCAACACAATCGAAGCTAAAATTCCGATAATCGCGATCACAATCAAAAGTTCGATAAGCGTGAAACCTCTAAGTTTTTTTAATTTTTTCATATTTCACCCGCCTTTCTAGTTTACCCCGTGATTCTCTAGGATTTTACGGGATTTATCCCGTGTACGCCCAGAGCGGATTTACGGGATTCAAAGCTTGCCCTGCCAAGTCTTCGCGTCATAAACCCCACTTGACAAAAACCTGACAGGGCTCTTTCTTTGTATTTCTCAAACAATTCAACTAACAACCACTGGCATACTTTACTCCGGTTTGGGTAATAGTTGCTAATCCGCAAGCGGTAGCCGTATCTGTTTTCACAGCTGTCGTTGTGACTGAAAATGCACCGGTTCCGCCCGGTCCGCAAACAGTCGTATCTCCTCCGGCCACTATGGTCCCTTGGGTATGATTCGTTGTTGCCGGAAAATCTGTTGCTGCAACAAGCGCAGCTGAATCACAAGCCACCGTCAAACTGGAAACAGCCGCAGCCGTTTCAGATTTGAAAGCAGCGATATTGGCTTTTGTCCGAGCGCTACTAAGACTGACCAAAACGATTGAAGCCAAAATTCCAATAATCGCAATCACGATTAGAAGTTCGATTAATGTGAAACCTTTCTTATTTGTTTTCATTTTTTTTCACCTGCCTTTCTAGTTTTTTAATTTTATTTCTATATTAAACCAGCCAAATATCTTGAAAATTTCTATTTTATCTGCCCAGCAATATTATAGATTGGCATCAAAACTCCCACCGCCATAAAGCCCACTCCAAGTCCAATCACAATCATCAAAACCGGCTCAATTAGCGTGGACATATTTTTGGCCATCAAGTCCACCTCTTGACCATAAAATCTTGTAATATGTCCCAATACTGAATCAACTTGGCCGGAGTCCTCGCCAATTTTGATCATATGTGCAACCATTGGCGGGATAATCGGACTGCGACGCAAAACATCGCTCATATTTTCTCCTCTTTTCACGTTCTCCGCCGTGCGCAAAAGCAATTCTTCAAAAACAGAATTGCCCACCACCGCGCTCACGATTGTGAGTGATTTGATGATCGGAATTCCTCCAGCCAAAAGCACAGCCAAATTTTCCGAAAATCTGGTGATATAGACGTAGCGAAACATCACTCCCAGTACCGGCAGTTTCAATTTTATTTGATCCCATTCTTTTTTTCCCTCTTCAGTTCCAAGATAATAAATCATCCCGAAAATGGCACCGAAAACTATCAGGATTACCGCCCACCAATAGGACACCATGAAATCACCCAGTCCGATCAAAATTTTCGTATACCACGGCACGGCCGCACCCAAGTCCTTAATCATCACGGTTAACTTAGGAATAATCAGCGTAATGACCAGAAAGGCAATCACCACGAAAACCACCAGCACAATGGCCGGATACATCATCGCCGACTTGACTTTACTGGTCAGATTGTAGTTTTTCTCAATATTATCCGCCACATATTCGACGGATTTTTTCAAATTTCCCGAAGCCTCTCCAGCTTTAATAATATTAATCACTAAGCTGGAAAAAACCTCCTTATGTTTCGCCAGTGCATCGGAAAGCGTTACGCCATCTTCGATATCTTTTATCGCTTCTTCCAGAATGATTTTCAAAAAACTGCCACTGGTTTGTTCACCGATCGCCGTGAGCGCCACCACGATTGGCACGCGCGCTTCAATTAAAATCGCCAGCTGACGGAAAAAAACTACCAATTCTTTATCGGTTACTCGGTCATAATATTTAGCAAACAATTTTCTCGCTAAGTTTTCCGTCTCTTCTTCGATGTGAATGGGGAAAAGTCCATTTTTTTGCAAAATAGCCGCGGCTAAATCACGATTAACGGCGCTAACCAAGCCGGTCTTCACCTCCCCTTCTTTTGTCCTAGCCTTAAATTTAAATTTCATATTTGTTTTACTCCTAGCTATTTTTGCCCATAAACTTATTATAGCATCAATTTGTGAAAGCAAGCAACCGACCGGAATTAATATTTTAACAAAGTTTCAAAGTTTTTCGCGTCACGAGAATAAGCCGAAGCAGTATCAAGAGAAACCAAGCCTCTTCGCACTAAATCAGCCAAAGAATGATCCATTGTAATCATACCCTCTTGCGAACTGGTTTCAATCACATTGCCGATTTGATAACTTTTGTTTTCGCGGATTAAATTTTCCACGGCATGATTTTTAATCATTATCTCCACTGCCGGTACCCGACCCTTGTCCACCTTGGGAATGAGCCGTTGCGAGACAACTGCCAGAAGCACACTGGCCAACTGCGCTCGCACTTGGTTTTGCTGGTGAGCGGGAAAAACATCCACAATTCGATCAATTGTTTGAGGCGCGTCGTTGGTATGCAGTGTTCCAAAGATCAGGTGTCCCGTTTCCGCGGCTGTCATAGCGGCAGAAATCGTATCCAAATCGCGCAATTCTCCAATAAGCACCACATTAGCATCTTCGCGAAAAACCGCCTTTAGCGCCGCTTGAAAAGAATCCGTGTCCTGATAGACTTCTCGCTGATTGATAATTGATCGGTCTTGTTCATAGATATATTCAATCGGGTCCTCGATTGTCAGAATATGTTTTTCTTGATTATGATTAATTTCATTGATCATCGCGGCCAGTGTGGTTGACTTTCCGTGTCCCACCGGACCAACCATCAAAAATAATCCTTGAGAAACGCGCGTGAAGTCATAGAGGGTTTCCGGCACACCGAGCTCTTCTAGGGTTCTGATTTCTTTGGGAATCAGACGAAAAGCCACACTGGTGAAACCCTGCTGGAAAAAAGCATTGACACGAAAGCGCACTTTATCTTCAAAATTATAGGAAAGGTCAACCTGTCCTTCTTTTTCCAGTTGCTTTTTTTTCTCTTCATTCAAAATGACTTCACAAATTTCTCTTGTCGCAGCAGGAGTGATAATCGCATCTTGACTGAGTGGATACAGCTTTCCGTCAATTCGATAGGTTGGATAGCGTCCCACTACCAGATGCAGGTCCGATGCTCCACGTTGAGCGGCGATACGCAATAAATTTTTTATTTTTTGTTCTGTCCGTAGCATATTTTTAGGCAGTATTAAGAATGCCGTTTATTTTTTCCAAAACTTCTGATGGAGTAAAATGCGACTTAATTAAATAATCTTTTGCGCCCAATCCCATCCCGCGATCGATTTCCGTCTTTTGGCTCAAATTGGTCAAAAGAATCACGGGAATATCTTTTAACTGTTCGTCTTTTTTGATCTTTTCCAAAACCTCCAATCCTCCAAGATAAGGCATAATAATGTCCAATAAGATCAGGTCGGGAATTTGTTTTTCTTCTTGCAATTTTTTCAAAGCTTCCAAACCATCTTTCGCGCCAGTCACAGCAAAACCAGCCTGAGTCAGCTTTGTGTGATAAATATCCATCACAAAATAATCATCCTCGATAATCATTATTTTTTTCTTGCTATTTTCCATACTGGTTATAAATTTAAAAAATTAATCATTTTCTTCAATTAATGTCGTAAAGCCACATTCTGTCACTCGCTCCACCTCTTCAATCGTTGTGAGACCTTCCAGAATTTTCAGCACTCCGTCTTGTTCGATAGTAAGCACACTCATTCGATCTCTCTCTCGCTTAATCAAATCTTCACTGCCTCTTTTCTCAATAATAATATTTTTTATCGCTTCTGTCACGGGCACTGCTTCATAGATTGCCACCCGCCCCTTAAGACCCGTCCCATTGCAAGTATCACAACCCGCACCATGGTAGAACTTGACTCCCTGGGAGACACTCACTCCATAATTTTTCAATTCGTGCTCGGGAATATTTTTTATTTTTTCCAACACTCTCGTGCTGACCACTTGGGAAATTTTTATCTCCTCTTTACATTTCTCGCAAATGCGCCGCACCAATCTTTGCGCAATTACCATCCGCAAAGAAGATGACAGCAGAAATGGCTCAATCCCCATGTCAATCAACCGCGGAATAGCGCCAATCGCCGTGTTGGTATGCAACGTGGAAAACATCAAATGACCTGTGAGCGCCGCGTGCACGGCCAACTCTGCCGTTTCTGCATCACGAATCTCACCCACCATAATCACATTCGGATCTTGACGTAGAACAGTGCGCAGACCCGAAGCAAATGTATAACCGATCTCAGGTTTGATTTGACTTTGATTCATCCCTTCGATATAGTATTCTACCGGATCTTCCAGCGTTATGATATTGCGATCTTCACTGTTGAGAATTTTTAAAAGCGTATAGAGCGTGGTTGACTTTCCACTACCGGTCGGTCCAGTCATGAGAATCATGCCGTAAGTTTCTCTAATCGCCAACTCGATATCCTCCTTGGCCTTGCCCATAAGACCCAGCGCATCAATACTGCCGGTTCCGCTATCTTTATCTAAAATCCGCATCACGATTTTTTCTCCACCCACGACAGGCAGAGATGAAACACGAAAGTCGATATCTTTTTTATTGAAATTAAGTCTAAATCTTCCGTCTTGCGGTTTGCGCTTCTCATCAATCTTCAAATTAGCCAAAATCTTAATCCGCGAAATCACCACCGGCCCGATTTCAAGTGGAAAAATCAAACTAACATGCAGCACGCCATCCACCCGAAAGCGCACTCGATAATCTTTATCCATCGGCTCAATGTGAATGTCACTGGCTTTTCCTTCCACCGCATGACTGATCACCACTTCAACCAATTTTGTGACCGGAGCGTCTTTTAACACTTCCGCCTCTTTCTTGCCTTTTTCCGCGATTATATCGTTTTTTTCTTCAATATCTTCTTGATCTTTCTCGTCTTTAAACGAATCAATCGCCTCTTTCAAGGCCTCACTGGTTTCATTGTAATGCGAGAATAAAACAGCAAATTTTTCAGAAGATACGGCATAGGTAACAATCTTAACCTTTTCTTTTTCTGCGACAAAGTTTAGTGCGTTAAGCGCCTGCATATTTTCCGGATCAACCATCGCCACGCTCAAAACACTTTCAGATCTATCAAAAGCCATCATCGCATATTTCTCCGCGACCTCCTTGGGAATTATGTTGACAATATCACCCGCGATATTTCTCGGCAACTCCCTCAGTATGCGCTGTTCAATTCCTTGCGCCACTTGATCCGCGTCAGCATTGTTTTTTTCATCGTTTTTCGCGACCATTTTATTTTAGCATAAGGAATGGGTTAGCAGTTCCTTTTTGTCCCGGCAAAACATCCTTAACCTCAATACTCTTGCTTTTGCTTATCTCATCTATTATTCGCGTGTTAAAAACTCCC
>Ga0268283_1001007_pt1 | contig 14808 bp, 11 predicted proteins | sample saktaG_13_FD_190140 | JGI IMG/M metagenome (GOLD analysis project Ga0268283, IMG submission 190140) | Saline water microbial communities from Sakinaw Lake, British Columbia, Canada - sak_2013_06_06_36m | ecosystem: Environmental > Aquatic > Non-marine Saline and Alkaline > Saline ... | reverse complement strand
ATCATATTCCATATTAGGAGCTTCGATATGCTTTTCTGGATAACCAGCAACACCAATTGAAAAATCGGTAGTCGTATTGTTTTCAAGGTGTTCATCCAAATATTTTCCTTGATTCATTTTAATTATTTGTTCTACTAAATCAGAGGCATTTGCGTGCCCGTCTTCTTCAGTTTGAAAATACTTTTGTCCTTTTAATGGGTCACCTCTCAAAACAAGCAAATCTTTGATCCCCAAAAAATGCAAATCTATTAAGGCATATTCAGTAGCATCTTTTGTAAAACCTCCACAAATAATATGAGGTACTACATGAACTGAAGGATATTTATATTTTATTGCAGCAGAAATGGCAACTGTTCCCGGACGTTTTCGTATTGTTTTACGCTCAAGTAATCCACCAGCATGTTTTTTGTAAATCGTTTCTTCCTGATGATAGGTGATATTTATATTTAGTGGATTAAACTCCATTAAATTATCAATGGTATGATAAATTGAATCAATATTATGACCTTTTAAAGGTGGTAGTAATTCAAATGAGAAATATGGGCTTTCTGCTTTTTTAAAATGTTCGATAACCTTCATGTGCTTTTATTTATAATTTAAATTTGAATTCAATAATCGTTCAGTTTCTACAACAGTAATGTTTTTCCTTTTGGCATAATCAATCACTTGATCTTTTCCTATTTTTCCCACATTAAAATACTGGGATTCAGGATGTGAGAAATAATATCCACTCACCGAAGCAGCCGGATACATGGAGAAATTTTCAGTAAGCGTAATTGGAATATGCTGATCAACCTCCAGTAAATTGAAAAGTGTTTTCTTCTCCGAATGCTCCGGACAAGCAGGATAACCCGGTGCCGGCCTTATGCCCTGATATGTTTCTTTTAATAATTCCTTAATGTTTAAAGATTCATCCGGAGCATAAGCCCACTCACGCTTTCTGACCTCTTCATGCATGAGTTCTGCAAAAGCTTCTGCAAGCCGATCTGCTAAAATCTTCAACATAATGGCACTGTAATCATCAAGATCTTCTTCATACTGTTTAACCCATTTTTCGATTCCGATACCGCAAGTCACTGCAAATCCACCAATATAATCAACAACTTCACTTTCTTTTGGACGAATAAAATCAACCAAAGACAAATTTGGATAACCTTCCGTTTTTAACTGTTGATTTCTTAAAAACCTGAGATGATTAATGGTAGTGGATCGTTTTTCATCAGCATAAATTTCAATATCTTCTCCAACTGAGTTACAGGGATAAAATCCAATGACTCCCTGAGCCTCCAACATCTTATTTTCTATGATCTTATCCAGAAATAATTGGGCTTCATCAAATACTTTTTTTGCCTCACTTCCTTTGATCGGATCCTCAAATATTTGAGGGTATTTTCCATTTATTTTCCAGGCATGGAAAAAGAAAGTCCAATCAATGTATTTTCTAATCTTTTTTAAATCAAAATTTTTAAAGACTTTAACCCCAAGCATTTGGGGTTTTAGCACAGGATATTGATCCCAGTTCAATCGCAGCTTGTTTATCTTTGATGATTCGAAATCAATGGTCTCTTCCTCCTTTTTATTATTATGTTTTTTTACAAGCTCAAAATATTCATCCTTTATTTCTTTATGAAATGCTTCATGATGTTCAACCGACAATAAACTGGATGCTACTGTCACAGCTTTTGAAGCATCTCTCACATGAATAACTGGAAATGAATATTTCGGAGCAATTTTCACCGCAGTGTGGATTTTTGAAGTCGTAGCACCTCCAATCATAAGTGGGACTTTGAACCCTTGTCGTTCCATTTCAGCAGCCACATCTACCATCTCCTCTAATGAAGGGGTAATTAATCCGCTCAATCCAATGATATCAACCTTTTCGTCGATGGCAGTTTGCAATATTTTTGAAGCAGGAACCATTACTCCCAAATCAATGACCTTATAATTATTACAAGCAAGTACCACTCCTACTATGTTCTTTCCGATATCGTGTACATCACCTTTAACAGTAGCCATTAAAATTTTTGCCTGAGCAATACTTTCAGTATTCGCCTCTTTCTCTTGTTCAATGTATGGTAGAAGTTTGGCAACGCCCTTTTTCATCACCCGGGCACTTTTTACAACTTGTGGAAGAAACATTTTACCAGATCCAAATAAATCGCCTACCACGTTCATTCCATCCATTAAAGGTCCTTCAATCACCTCTAAAGCTCTGGGATACAAAACCCTGGCTTCTTCAACATCTGCTTCGATAAAATCAACAATTCCTTTGACAAGTGCATGTTTTAATCGTTCCTGAACAGTTTGGTTTCGCCATTCATCCTTTTTTACGGCAACACTCTCCTTCTCTCCAACCTGGTCAGTATAAGCAACCAAGCGTTCAGTGGCATCCTTTCTGCGGTTAAGAATCACGTCTTCAATTAGTTTCAATAATTCGGAAGGAATGTCATCATAAATTTGCAACATTCCGGGATTTACGATCCCCATATCCAATCCTGCTTTAATGGCATGATATAAAAAAGCGGAATTCATCGCCTCCCGAATTACATTGTTTCCTCTGAATGAGAATGATAGGTTGCTCACTCCACCACTTACTTTTGCGTAGGGAAGATTTTCTTTAATCCATTGAGTTGCCTTGATGAAATCAACTGCATAATTATTGTGTTCATCAATACCCGTTCCAATGGTTAAAATATTGGGATCGAAGATGATATCTTCGGGAGGGAAATGAACCTGCTTAGTGAGAATGTCATAAGCTCGCTGACAGATAGCTATTTTTTGCTCATAATTGGCAGCTTGACCTTGCTCATCAAATGCCATCACAACCACGGCCGCACCATACATTCTGATGCTTGTCGCGTGATCAATGAAGGCATGTTCGCCTTCTTTTAAACTTATTGAATTAACAATAGCTTTACCCTGCACACATTTCAACCCTGCTTCGATCACGGCCCATTTAGAAGAATCAATCATTACAGGCAGTCTGGCAATATCCGGCTCAGAAGCTAATAAATGTAGGAATTTCGTCATTTCGGTTTCCGCATCAAGCATGGCATCATCCATGCTTATATCCAAAACCTGAGCTCCACCGTCAACCATATCACGGGCAACAGAAAGGGCCTCTTCATATTTTTTTTCTCTGATAAGCCTGGCAAATTTTATCGAACCACTAACGTTTGTTCGCTCTCCTATATTGATAAAATTACTTTCCTTATAAATCTTTAATGGTTCCAGTCCACTTAAATGCAACTGTGGAAGTTTTACTATGGGACGATGAACTGAAGCTTTTTCTGCGACAGCAACTATGGCTCTAATATGCTCAGGAGTGGTGCCACAGCAACCTCCAATAATATTTACAAATTGATTATCCAGAAAATCTTTAATCTGAACAACCATCATTTCAGGTGTTTCATCGTACTCGCCAAACTGGTTTGGCAAACCTGCATTTGGATGTGCACTTATGAAAGCTGGTGATTTTGCAGCCAATTCAGCTAAATAAGGACGAAGCTCCTTTGCTCCTAATGCGCAATTTAATCCAATACTAAGTAAATCAATATGAGAGACTGAATGCATAAATGCTTCTACAGTTTGGCCGGAAAGAGTTCTTCCACTAGCATCAGTTATAGTCCCGGAAATCATGACAGGAATCCTTATGTCCTTTTCCTTCAGCAATTTCTCAATTGCATAAATAGCTGCTTTGGCATTTAAAGTATCAAAAATGGTTTCTACCAAAAATATATCAACCCCTCCTTCCAACAGTCCGCTCGCTTGCTCGTAATAAATCGCTACTAAGTCATCAAAACTAACTGCACGATAACCCGGGTCTTCAACTTTTGGCGACATTGATGCCGTTTTATTGGTTGGGCCAATGGCACCTGCAACAAATCGTGGTTTCTCAGGATTTAGTTGGGTAAACTTATTGGCGGCTTCACAGGCAATTTTTGCAGCTGCAATATTAATTTCTTTCGCCAATCCGGCCATCTGATAATCAGCCATAGAAATAGCATTGGCATTAAAAGTATTGGTTTCAATAATATCAGCACCTGCTTCAAGGTATTGCTCATGGATTTCATAGATAATTTGAGGTTGAGTCAAATTAAGTAAGTCGTTGTTCCCTTTTAAATCCGTTGCATAATCCTTAAACCTTATGCCCCTAAAATCTGCTTCACTCAACTTGTACTTTTGGATCATGGTTCCCATTGCACCATCAAGTACAAGAATTCTTTCTTTAATTTCTTTATATATATTTTTTTGCGCTTTCATTTGAAATTATTATTTATTAGATAAATACACACGATTTCCATTGCATAAAGCAATAGCATTAATAAATATCACAAAAAGTGATTAAGAAATAATGTGCATTCTTTTGTTCATAATTATTGTGTTTACTTATCATTATCCGCCATCGGCGGATTAGGTTGTAGCACCTTTTCCCGTATGACGGGATGGTTGCTAGAGGTTCGTAGAGCCTAATCTCTCCCCTCTTCTCTATAAATCAAACACCTTTATTGAAAGGATGATTTGAATATGAAGCAAATGTATACCACTTGCAAATAAAATACAAATTTATTTGAAATAATTTTAAATAGCAGAGGTCACATACACAAGCATATGATCCGCTATTTTTCTATATTTCAGCGTATAATTTTGAGAAACAGTTTCGGCTACAAATACACTTTGGATTACTCCATCTGTCTGAAGACTAAATGGTTTGACTTGAATATGTTTTCTAAAATCGACATTCCCTTTTCCATACATTTTAAAAAGGGCTTCCTTCGAGGACCAAATTAAAAACAATCTTTCCAATAAATTCTCATCATCAATTAGAAAATCATTTTCAATATCGGAAACAAATTTATGTCTGATCTTCAGTATTCTGGGATGAATCCCTTCAATATCAATCCCAACTTTCAGAAAACGGCTTAAAATTACTGCCACGAACTTTGAGGTATGAGAAATTGAAATTTGATGAACCCCATCATTAATTAATGGTTGTCCGTTTTTTTCGTAAATAATTGAAAGTTCGCTTTTTCCCGATAGTTTGTCTAAAATAATTCTGCTTACTAACCATTGCTTTTTGCGATTCTCATTTTGCATGGTAAAGAATACAATTTTCTCCTTTTCCGTCAGATTAGTACTTTCCAGTAAGAAATCTACTGATTCTTGGATTTCCCAAACCCCCAGTTTAGCTTTATTATTTTCTATTTCATTATTAAAAACAAGAGGCATACTTCAGAATATGATTACCGTATTGAAATAAGAAGACAATCTCCTTTTGATCTTCCAAAGATATTGATTAATTTTGCTGACGCAAATTGAAGAACTAAATTAATGTGTTATAAAATGATAGAAACAAAAACAGATTATAAAGTAGCTGATATAAAATTGGCTGAATTTGGAAGAAAAGAAATTGAAATAGCTGAAAAAGAAATGCCGGGTTTGATGTCGATCAGAAGAAAATTTTCTGCTGAAAAACCACTTAAAGATGTTCGAATTACTGGTTCATTGCACATGACCATTCAAACTGCAGTACTAATTGAAACGCTAGTTGAATTAGGTGCTAATGTAAGATGGGCAAGTTGCAACATATTCTCAACACAAGATCATGCTGCAGCAGCCATTGCAGCTTCTGGTGTTCCGGTTTTTGCATGGAAAGGTGAAACCTTGACCGAATACTGGTGGTGTACCAATCAGGCTGTCACTTTCCCCGGTGGTAAAGGCCCTCAATTGATCGTTGATGATGGAGGGGATGCAACCTTACTCTTACATAAAGGTGCTGCGATTGAAAAAAATCCAGAATTACTGAAAAAGGTTACAGAAAATCATGAAGAGGCTGTAATTTATAAATTACTTCAGGACACTTATCTTGAAGATCAAAGCAAATGGACAAAGATAACCGCTGATTGGAAAGGTGTTTCTGAAGAAACAACTACCGGTGTTCATCGATTATATCAGATGATGGAAGCCGGCGAATTGATGGTCCCTGCTATAAATGTAAATGATTCGGTGACTAAATCGAAATTCGACAATTTATATGGTTGTCGTGAATCACTGGCAGATGGAATAAAAAGAGCTACTGACGTAATGATTGCAGGTAAAGTTGTTGTTGTTTTAGGTTATGGAGATGTTGGCAAAGGCTGTGCTCATTCGATGAGATCATACGGTGCCAGGGTTATTATTACTGAAATTGACCCAATCTGTGCTTTACAAGCTGCTATGGAAGGATTCCAGGTGACAACCATTGAAGAGGCTTTACCTGAAGGCAATATTTTTGTTACCACAACTGGGAATAAAGATGTAATCACCTTCAATCATATGCAAAAAATGAATGATCAGGCCATTGTTTGTAATATTGGTCATTTTGATAATGAAATTCAGGTTTCGAAACTTGACTCGGCAAAAAATGTTACTAAAACAAATATTAAACCTCAGGTTGATAAATACACTTTTGAAAATGGAAATTGTATTTACATGCTAGCAGAAGGACGTTTGGTAAACTTGGGTTGTGCAACAGGACATCCTTCGTTTGTTATGAGTAATTCATTTAGCAACCAGACACTTGCACAAATTGAATTGTGGAAAAATAATTATGGAGTTGGTGTTTATCGTCTACCTAAAGAGTTAGATGAAGAAGTCGCCAGATTGCATCTTGAGCAAATTGGTGTTAAATTAACTAAATTAACTCCAGAGCAAGCCGCATATCTGGGTGTTCCAATGAATGGACCTTACAAGGCAGATCATTACAGATACTAAAATATTTGAGATTTATCATGGAGGGCAGTTTTTCTAACTGCCCTTTTTTATTTGACCTTTAATTATTGTCATTCAATAGGAAATAATTCCAATAAAGATTAAAAGTTGGAAACATGCAGATATTGCCCATCAAAGTATGTTTGATATTGTTTTAATGGAAGAGTTGCAGGACCCTCAAAGGGATATCCATCCAATAAATTAAATTTGGAACCACTACAATGATCAACCGCTATTAATCCCGATTCATCAACCTTTACTCTACAATCAAAATCATTTGGAAAATTAACCGGAGAAGTTCTTTCATAGGCTTTGTAATCTCCAAATCCTGCATTAAAAAGAATTATTCCACGATATCCACCCGAAACATAAGTCCAGTTTCCTACTATATTTAAATTATTATAATTAATGTCATTTGGATTAATGGAAAAATCCACCAGAACATAAGGAATGAGTTTATCCACCGGATTTTCCTTTCCACAACCTATGTTAAATGTCAGGAAAACGATGGTTAAGAAGAAAAAAATATATGTTCGGGTTCTACTTATTTTCATAATGTGATTATCAAGCACTAAAACGATAATATAAATTTATTATTTTGCTAGCAATTTTGAGCTAATATTTTGTTTGTGATTTTATCCAGTAATAATATTAAATTTATCAGAAAAACATGCTTAAAAAATTATTTTTTATTTCTATTTTCTCCCTTGCAATATTGTCATTTCAATCATGTAGTTTAGTGAAACCAAGTCAGGTTAAACAAGCTGAAAAAGAAGAGAAAACCAAGCTCAAAGAATCTGAAAAAGCCTATGAATTATTGCAAAAAGAACATATTGAAAGACAATCAGCATATACTAAAGCGCAAATGGAAAATACTAAAAACCGATCTGAATATAATAACAGATCCAGAAAAAGACCAAGCTTTTGGCAACAAATTTTTAGAAAGAGAAATAAACGCTAGTATTTCATTAAACTTCCTAATCTGAAATTAATTGAACTTAAAGAAATTGATTGTTTAAAAACCCATTTCATCGATGCCTTTTCCTGCTTTTTTCTTTGCATTAAATTTATCACAATCAAACTCCACATTCATTCCGTGAATCGGTTTTTCAAAGTCATTCTTTGTATATCCCAATGATCGATCATTATAAACTTTTTTCATATACAATGCCCAAATTGGTAATGCCATATTTGCACCTTGACCTAATGTTAAGGTTCTGAAATGCGCGGATCGATCTTCACAACCAGTCCAAATACCTGTTGTAAGCTGAGGGACAATTCCCATAAACCATCCATCAGATTGATTGTTGGTTGTCCCTGTTTTTCCGGCAATCGGATTCTGGAAACCATACTTCCACACCAATCGTTGACCAGTTCCAGATTCAACAACACCCTTCAATAGTTCCAACATTAAATAGGCAGTTTCCTCACTCATTGCTTCTTCTCTTTTTGGAACAAAATCAGCAATTACATTTCCATTTTTATCTTCAATTTTAGTCACAAAAATGGGTTCAACATAAACACCTTTACTTGCGAAAGTATTCATGGCACCTACCATTTCGGACAGCTTTAAATCGGCACTACCCAGCGCGATAGAATAAACTTCCGGGATATAACTCTTAACCCCCATTTTTCTGGCAATTTTAATAACCGCCTGAGGAGAATACCTACTAATTAACTGTCCGGATATCCAGTTGTTTGAATTTGCTAAAGCATATTTAAGGGTAATTTCCTGACCTTTAAATTCGGGATCATCATTACTAGGCTCCCAGGTATCACCATTGGGTAATCGAATTATGGGTTGAATATTAGGAAGCTTACTACATGGAAAAAGTTCCCCCTCTTGCATTGCCAGAGTATAAAGAAAAGGTTTGAAGGTCGATCCTACTTGTCGTTTACCCATAGTTACATGGTCATACTGAAACGAGTTATAATCAATTCCCCCAACATAGGCCTTAACCTGACCCGTTTCAGGCTCTATTGACATTAAACCCGAATGTAGAAAAAACTTATAATATCTTAACGAATCCATTGGCGTCATAATAGTATCTATCATTCCATTCCATGAGAATACCTCCATCGGAACAGGTGTCTTGAATATCATTTTTATCGAATCCATAGGCATTCCACTATTCCTTAACAATCTGTATCTTTCCGATCGCCTCATTGTTAAATCCATTACATTTTCTACTTCTCTATTGATTGCATCACCTTCAAATACAAAGGGTGCATTTGGATATCCTTCCCAATGTTTATAAAATTCAGGTTGAAGATCCAATGATAAATGCTCCTTCACGGCCTCTTCTGCATATTGTTGCATTCTTGAATCAATGGTAGTATAAATCTTTAATCCATCAGTATATAAGTTATAGGATTCACCATCCGGCTTGTAATGGTTTAAACACCATTCCCTCATCTCTCCTCTCAAAAATTCACGAAAGTATTGTGCAGGTCCTTTAGTGTGGTCCTGTACTCCGAAATTCGACATGTTTATTGGTATTATTGATACAGAATCAAAAACTTGTTGAGTTATGTATCCGTACTTTTTCATTTGATAAAGTACGACATTTCGTTTCTCGAATGCCCTTTCAGGGTTTCGAACCGGGCTATAATAGGTAGGTGCATTTACAACACCAACCATCAGTGCAGCTTCTTCTAATTTTAAAGAATCAGGTGATGTATTAAAGAACGTCTTGGATGCAGCCTTTATTCCATATGATTGGCTACCATAAGGAACTGTATTTAAATACATGGCTATTATTTCCTGTTTAGTATAATTCCTTTCAAGTTTAGCTGCTGTGACCCACTCTTTTAACTTTGCAATGGACAAAGTTATTACGGAAGGATTACTTGTCCGTGGGAACAGGTTCTTAGCTAATTGTTGTGTGATGGTACTTCCACCTCCTTTACCTGAATTGCCGGTTAATACACCATAGGCAACTCTAAATAATGCCTTCAGATCGATTCCTGAATGCTTGGCAAAACGAATATCCTCGGCCGCAATCAACGCACTTACCAAATATGGAGACAAATCACGATAATCAACATTCGATCTGTTTTCAATATAATAATTTCCTAAAATTTTACCGTCTGAAGAAAATACTTCTGAAGCCAAGCTGCTTTGAGGGTTTTCCAATTCTTCGAAACTTGGCATTGGGCCAAACCATTCATTTGAAATCCCAACAAACATCAGTACCGTTATGAACAATAATACTGAATATACAATCCAGAATTTCAATATGTAATTAAGCGTTTTTGTCTTCTTAGCTGCTTTTTGTTTCATTTATCAATAAATATATATCCTTTAATTTGCAGACGATTTATCTATAAGTATTCCAATGTCGGATAGTCCTTGCAATTTATCTTCTCTCATTGCCTGAATAAAATCAATTTTATAAAGACCGGCATTCTGAAATTGTAAATTTCGTCTGATTAAAATTTTATCTTCTTTAATATCCCCATAACCATTTCCATACCATTTTCCTCTAAGATCAGCCAGCATACATTCTATCGTATCCCTACTAACATTTCCGTTTGGGAATTCAGTGTTAACAAAGAAATAAATATTTCGATAAGCATACTCTTCTGAATGTCGGATATTAATATAAAAATCGTACAAGGCAAGGGTATCAATAATTTCAAAACTAAAATCAATGGGCTCATTCTTATCCCAACCTCCAATAATCGCTTTATTCTCACTAATAACCAGATCTGAATCACATGAATTCATCAGAACTAAACCTGATACGAGCAATAAAGAAATGTAAATTAGTTTTAGATTCATTGACCCTTAATATTCGTTAAAATGATTTTTTTCTGCTTTTATTGTTGGGCTTTCTTTTTTTATCAAACCTATTCAAATCATCAAGCTCCATGATATCACCAAAATCATTTTTCTCCTCTACAAATTCGGTGAAATCTTCTAAATTTTGTGGTTTCTTATTTTTTTCATTCAAACTAATGATGTGCTTTACCTTTTCTAATGATAATACAATAAAATTATTAGGGTTACTTACATAGGCATACCAAAGTTGCTTATTAAAGATGTCAGATTTTTGATGAATTGCATCTCCTTTCAATGTTTTCAGAATCAAGTCTTGATCTGGGAATTCTTTTAAGGCTTCGACATAGGTGTCGTATTCATAATTCAGACAGCATTTTAACTTTGAACATTGCCCAGCTAATTTTTGTGGATTTAGTGATAATTGCTGAGCTTTGGCAGCAGTTGTAGTCACAGATTTAAAACTTGTCATCCAGGTTGCACAGCAAAGTTCTCTTCCGCACGATCCAATTCCACCCAAACGAGCAGCTTCCTGTCGAACGCCAATTTGCTTCATCTCAATTCTGATCTTAAAGGCTTCTGCTAATTTTTTAATTAATTCTCTAAAATCAACTCTTTCTTCTGCTGTATAATAAAAGATTGCTTTGGTATTGTCACCCTGGTATTCTACGTCATTAACTTTCATTTCAAGCTGTAGCTCACCCGCAATTTGACGACTTTTGATGATCGTTTTAGGCTCTTTTTCAACAGCTTGAATCCATTTCTCAACGTCATATGCCCTAGCATGACGATATAGCTTTTTTATTTCCGTTGAATTAGCATCCATTTTTTTGCGTTTCATCTGCAACCTTGCAGTTTCACCTACCAGCGAAACGATGCCAATATCGTGTCCCGGCGATGCTTCCACGGCAACAATGTCACCCACCTTTATATCAATTCCATCGGTAATACGAAAAAACTCTTTTCTGCTGTTTTTAAATCTTACTTCTATACAATCGAATACTGGTATTGATGATGGTAAAGTAACATCTTTCATCCAATCAAATTCGTCAAGCTTACAGCATCTATGCTTAAAAACATTGTTGTTTTCATCATTGGCATCAGGCTTGCACCCACATCCACGACTCAAAAACAAATGTTCATCATTCTTTATATTTAAAATATCATCATTCATTGATTCAAATTATTTTGCGAATTTACAAAAAATGGCGATCTCATTCAGGCTTAATCTTTAGTAGTTTTATGGCTTTCAACGAAATATCCATTAATAATATTGTTGGATTTGCGTTTCGCTCAATGGCATAATGGCCTTCATTAAATTCTTTCGTAAATTCATTTATATTAGCTTCATTGATAAACGGAGCGAATCCACTTGTTAACCAGCTTAACTCTTCCTTATCTAATTTAACCAAATCTTTTTGCTTATAGTTTACCAAAATACAACTTCTTGCAATTTGTAATGCGTAAAGAAAGAAGCTTTTTTGTCGTTCTCTGCCCAGTTTTCCAAACTCATTAACAAAAAAAGCAAGCTTAACGAGATCACCAGAATAACAATACCTCATCCATTCTTTAAATTTCAGGAAGTTTATTTTTTCGATTTCGGTTGACTGAAGATGAAATAAGGCCATTTTATAATTGCCTTCCGACAAGTTCACTACTCTTTGTATTTCAGACTTTTCATGTCCGTTTTCAGCCATCAACGTCTGAAGCAAATCAGCATCCTTAATTCTGGGAACTTTAACCATTTGTGTTCGCGAAAGAATGGTGCTGATAATCTGGTCCTGATTTTCGGAAATTAAAATAAACAAGGTTTTTTCAGGTGGTTCTTCCAAAATTTTCAAGATCTTTGGAGCTGCCGAATGAAATAATTTTTCGGCCATCCAAATAATCATCACTTTGTATTCTGCTTCGTACGATTTATATCCCAGCGTTTTAATGATTGAATTACAATCTTCCGCATTAATGATTCCCTGCTTATTCTCAATTCCAATTTTTTCAAACCATTCGTTCAAATTGATGTAATAATTGTTCTCGATAAGTAGGCTTCGCCATGATTCTATAAAATCAGCACTCTTTGGTTTCTTAACTTCTTTGGTTGCAGCAATGGGATAGATAAAATGCAAATCAGGATGGATCAACTTTTCATATTTTATGCAAGAAGGACAAATTCCACAGGAATCTGTCTCTGTTCGATACTTACAGTTAACATACTGCGCATAAGCGATTGCAAGTGCTAATTTACCGGATCCGTTTGCTCCAATAAATAATTGTGCATGGCTTACCCTGTTTTCTTTAACAGTTTGAATCAAGCGTTCTTTGATTTGCTGCTGGCCTATGATCTCTTTAAAAAGCATGTGATAAAATTAAAATCGAGCGCTTCAAAGATAGCCAAAATATTGCTTTTTTTATCTACTCGATTGCATAATAGTAACAGCTGAATTTTTGATCTTTCAATTCGGCTTTTTAAGATAAATTATAAACATTTTCTAAATTATAGGGTTACCATTTCCTCAATATTAGAATTAAGAGTATCAAATTCCTAAAAAGCATTTATTTTACATACTCCCCAATTTTTTAATTGTGATAATCAATTCAAATATGTTGAAATGATTATCAATTAATAATTATAAGAAAGGAGGAATGACATGTAGTAAAACATAAAATATCTTAAACTGTTTTAAGATTATCTTGAATAAAAAAAGAGGTAAATCTTGATCAATCTCCCCAATTTAAATCGATTTTAATAACTTTAAACTTTGAAAAATGAAAAAAATAAATTTATATTGCATCATTCTATTGTTTTTAGGTTTGACTGTTTCTTGTAATAAAGTGCAGGAAGAGGCAGGGGTTGAGATGATTCAAGAAGGTAATAATGTTGGACTAAAAATAAAGGAAATCTTACCATTGCCTATAAATCTTGCCGATCATACCACACAAGTTACAAGTAATATCAACTACAAAGATTTAAATCCTAATATTAGCCAAAGTTTCATCGTTAGCTATGAGGATTGCTCACTTAGAACAATATGTACTCCGCTGAACCAAAAATTGAAATCATCAACTGAAATCTACCACGTTTATTTTGAACGGGATGGTTTAGTTTCTAAATTTGATTTGCTAATAACAGTAGAAAATATAAATAAATCTGCTAAAAAGTTTACATATCTTACTAGAGAAGGAGAACTAATTGCTAAGTTTAATGTTGGGATTGATAATGGGCTCATTAGTAATGTTCAAGTAAATAATTTGAAAAGCTGGGGTGATCGATTTGAAAATTGTGTTAATTGGACACTTGAAAATATGAGAGGCTTGGACAAACTGGTATGTATGATGGCGAGTGTAGCATGTGCAACTACAGTTGCATCAATGTGTACTATTGCTGCTTCAGAAGAAATGTTTGAAACTGCGGATGAACCATAAATCTCTAAAAATAAAATTAATGACTTATGAAAACAAAACGAATGATCATTGAATGGATTATTACATCTGTAATACTCTTTTTAGTATTACCGTTCCTTTATGTCCATTTTACCAAAGACAAAGAGGAGATGTTTGACTTTTTTAGAATTCAAATTTTATTCATTAATCCAATCGCTATTATTAGTTTGATAATTTCCCAGATATGGCGTATAAAAAGAGCTAATAGAGTCCCAAGAAGTGAGATCCTTTAATCAATTATGCCGATAAAAAATTAGCACTTAATAATAAAAGAAAAAGTAAGCCGGTCCAAACAAGAAAAGAGGTTGTCTCACTATTCTGAGACAACCTCTTTTAATTTTAAAAATTAAATTATTAAGTCAATTTCGCACTTAAAAATTCCCGGTTCATCCGGGCGATATTCTCAACCGAAATCCCTTTAGGACATTCCGCTTCACAAGCATAGGTATTGGTGCAATTTCCAAATCCAAGTTCATCCATTTTAGCTACCATGGCCTGTACGCGTTCCCTACCTTCAACTTTGCCTTGTTCTAAAAGTGCAAATTGAGAAACTTTAGCTGAAACAAATAACATGGCCGATGCATTTTTACAAGCAGCCACACAAGCACCACAACCAATACAACTAGCCGAATTCATCGCTTCATCGGCATTTTCTTTTTTAACCAGGATGGAATTTGCATCCTGAGCAGATCCGGCATTGATCGAGATAAAACCACCGGCCGACATAATTTTATCGAAAGCATTTCGGTCGACAATCAAATCTTTCATAACCGGAAATGATTTAGCCCTAAAAGGTTCAATTACAATGGTAGCACCATCTTTAAACGATCTCATGTGAA
>Ga0268283_1001006_pt1 | contig 14841 bp, 15 predicted proteins | sample saktaG_13_FD_190140 | JGI IMG/M metagenome (GOLD analysis project Ga0268283, IMG submission 190140) | Saline water microbial communities from Sakinaw Lake, British Columbia, Canada - sak_2013_06_06_36m | ecosystem: Environmental > Aquatic > Non-marine Saline and Alkaline > Saline ... | reverse complement strand
CACCCCAACCCAATTCCTTTGGTGCGGCACCCATATTATTGAGATATAAGCCAAACAGAATTACTCCCAAAATACCATATATCCAGTAAAAATTAAATTTTACCTTTGGCAATTTAGGCATTTTAGGCCCACCTGAACCTTGAGATTTATCGCCTTTATTTACGTTTTCCTCGTTACTCATTATGTAGAAATTCTAAAATTAAATACTTAGTTAATGACCTTTATTTCTTCGCGTGGTGCATCGGCCCACAATTTTTCCAATTGATAAAATCCACGCGTCTCTGTCTGAAAAATATGCACAACCACATCGAAATAATCGAGCAATATCCATTCACAGTTTTCGAAACCTTCCTTGTGAGATGGCGAGCCGCCAACAGCTTTTTTTACTTCCGCCTGCACTGAATCGGCGATAGCATCCACTTGCGAACGGGATGCGCCATGGCATATTACAAAATAATCAGTAATTGAATTAGGTATTCCTGAGAGGTTAAGCTTTACTATATCTAATCCGAGTTTTTCCTGCATTCCTTTAACAATAATATCAGCAAGCATTCCCGAAGTTTCACTCTTTTTACGTTTCACCATTTATTTAAAATTATTTTTTTATTTGTAATTCCCGCCATCAGATAACTCTGTTTCACATTATGCCAGGTTTTCCCGACCGGGGATTCAGCTAAACACTTACCAGTTTTCAGCACTCTTTCACCTTAACTGATAACAGGTTGCAAAGGTACGTATTTAAAGTAAATGTTTATTTGTTATTAGAACGCTATTGTATCAAACTTCAGTCCTTTTTATAAAACACGACAATTTGTCACGAAACGATTTATGGCTGTTCCAACGCTTTTGAGCACTATTTGTTTAACTTTGCTTCTTAAAAGACGTTAATATCTAAAAATCAGAAATTCTTGATCCCAGCAATCATCCGCCTGCCCGAAACCAAATCGACCAACAGCTACACCATTGAACTCCTCTCGAAAGACCGTCCGGCGGAAGGCTGTGTGATTATCACCGATTACCAGACTGCCGGAAAAGGCACTGATACGAATACCTGGGAAAGCGAAAAAGGGAAAAACCTCACCTTCAGCCTGATTTTATATCCAGCAGTAGCTGCCGAACAGCAGTTTATTCTTAATAAAGCTGTTGCGCTGGGAATTTGCGATTTCCTGCGCGCGGAAATTCCAGGCCACAAGGTTTCCATAAAATGGCCAAATGATCTTTATATTGATGATAATAAAGTATGTGGGATACTGATTCAAAACTCAGTAACAGGAAATAAGCTGGAATACATGGTTGTAGGAATAGGACTTAATGTGAACCAAATGCATTTCACCAGCAACGCTCCAAATCCGGTATCGATGAAAATGGTGACCGGCCAAGGATATAACCTTGACGAAATCCTACAGAAACTATGGCAATCCATTTTTGAACGCTATGGCAATATAAGCCCGCGAACAACAAGGAAAATCGAAAGTGAGTATCAAACAGCACTTTATCGACTGGAGGAATGGCACGATTATCTTGTAAATGAGATAAAGGTCTTCTCAAAGATTACAAGCACAAATGCCTATGGTCAATTGCTGTTGGAAAATCAGTCAGGCGAAACTATAGTCTGTGATTTGAAAGAAGTGAAATTTATTATCTGATCGTTGATAAGGATCAATTCGATTTATAATAATACTTAGTATAAGCTTTACTAAGCGTAAGCTTTGCGAAAAAGCCAAAATCCAAATTTCATTAATGGAATCTGGATCTTGGGATCTTTAAAACATAATAAGCTCTCTATTCCTGAGAATCAGATCAATTTGCCTTTTTGCTGGTATTGATCTCCATCCCAATATTCCCCCTGTTTACAGAAATGGGGTCAATCAGAAGTGAAGGAACCAGTTTAGTTCCATTATTAACGGTAAATGTGGCATAGAATATCGTATTGCCTTTAGCCAGATCCATCGCCATCCGGGCGGCATTAGAAGCTAAATCCTCAATTGATTTATACACTGACATTGCTTGCAATCCCCTGACAATATTTTCGCGGGCCTTTGTATCAGCATCCTGACCTGCTACCAGGACTTTACCTGCAAGTCCTCTTTCCTGCAAAGCTTTTATTGCTCCGCTTGCGAGCAGATCATTCCCGCAAATAATAGCATCTACTTTATTGGTATTCAGGCATTCCTTTGCAGCCTCATAGCCATCTTCGAAAGTCCATGCTTTCACCATTTTGTTGTAAATCAATTTGATATCACCACGTTCGATATAGGGCTGAAGAATCCCTAATTGTCCGAATTGAAGCAAAAAGGAATTTTTATCAATGTATGCTCCTCCAATAAGTGCAACATTGCCTTTCTGTAACCGGTTCTTAATATAATCTGCCTGAAGTTGACCGACTTTAACATTATCAAAAGAAACATAATAATCGACATTAGCTTCCTGAATCAGCCGATCGTATGAAATCACTTTTACAGCTGCCTGATTTGCAAGTTTCACAATTTCAGCGGCTTTCTTCAGGTCAACCGGCAATATTACCAGAACATCAACTTTCTGATCAATAAGCTGCTTTGCCTGTTCGAGCTGCTTGTCAGCATCGCCATGAGCCGAAAGGCATATCACCTTGCCGCCTAATTTATCCACATTTTGAATAAAAAATGTTGTATCCTGAGCCCATCGTTCAACATTGTACTGATCCATCAATAAACCGATCACTGGTACTTTTTCCCGTGGTTTGCAGGATTGAATGAAAATTGACCCTGCAAGAAGCAAAATCGCAGAAAAGACTAAACTGGTTTTCATAGCGTGTATGTATTGGGGTTTATACAAATAGGAGTTACTTACACTAATCCAGAAAAATGTCAATTTCAATCTTTTGATTGATGTTCTAAAGATAAGGCAAAAATCCACAAAATCCAAATAATGTTGAAATTATATTCTGTTCAGAACCATATATGTATCCTATTATCTGTAATAGATAATTTGAACAGTAAAGTCAGGCTCTCATGAAAATTTGTATGAACTGATTTCTTTGTAACGAAAGAATCCGGCTTGGAACCATATATTGAAAAAAAAAAATTGAAAAGGAATAGTAGAGAACCTGTTCTACAGTTCAACCAGCTCAACCGTTTGCAATTGAAGCCTGTTCAATGCCAGGTTTTCGGCGACAACTTCGGCAATATCTTTCACGATTGTTGCATTTCCTGAATCAAAAGTCTTTTTACAAAGCGGACAAGCGGTTACCAGAATGTCCGGTTGAGATTCGCATAGAATAGTAAGCGCATTGTCACGGATTACATTTCGCTGTATGGCATTCATGTTTAAATCGCCTATGCTGCCACCGCAACATAGTGAGTTTGCCCGTTCTTCAACAACATCGGCCACTTCGGCGATTCGCTTCAATACATTTCGTGGCTGATCGTAAACACCCGATCCTCTGCCTAATTCACAGGGATCGTGATAAACGGCTTTGAGTTCAGTTTGACGCAATATAAGTTTACCTTCTTTAACCAGGTTATCGATAAAAACTGAATGATGCATCACCTGTATTCCGTCCAACTTATAATCAGCATGAAACACTTTGTAGCAAATCGGGCAAGAGGTCACCAATATTTTTGCTTCTGTATTCTTGATTTTTACAGTGTTTTCTGAAACAAGTTTTAGAGCGGCTTCCTGCAAACCAGCAAGTTTCAACGGACGACCACAACATACCGATCCATCTTCATCGAGAAAAGTAAAATCTATTTTTGCTTCTTCAAAAATCTGCAACATAGCGCGTTTCACGCCGGGTGTAAGGTGCCCCATGCAACCAGCGAAATAAACAATTTCAGCTTTTTTTTCAACAACCGGTTGTTTTAAGAGATAGGCAAAATCTGATGCGATACCTCTATTATCAAGACCTCTGGCTCCCACTCGCAATCCAAGCGTATCAATTCCAACCGGACAGGCTTCGAGGCAACGGCCACACAACATACAGTTCGAATTAAGCTGAACATCAGTTTGCTGATCGCGCAATGAACGAATAAAATATACAGCTGTTGATCCCGAAAGACCGGCATGATTCATTTGGCAAACATCGATGCACACGCCGCAACGGGGACAGGAACGTATTTCTATTTCACTGAAACTTCCCGGATATTTACCTTGCTCGATTCCTGCATAACGTAAAAAGATTAAGATTATTTCCGTCGGAATATGCATAAACCTGCTCCAGGGAAGTGTGACAAAGAAAATGCCAAGCATTGCAGAATATGCCCACCAGGCAGGGTAAGCCAAGTATTCCAATGGCAGAATTGCATCGAAAATAATTCCAAGCGTGTTGGTAAGAAATCCGCCACCTTTATAAATGCCTGCGGTAAAACTTTCGGCAAGCAGGCGCATAGGGAAGATAAGCCATAGCGAAGTGATTGCCCATCTGTCATAACTATTATGAACGGTTGTTCTTTTTAATCCGAACCATTTTGACCGCGTTCGTTTGATAAGAGCAAGAACCAATCCCGAAAGGACAAAAAGCAGGATCAAATCCATTATGAACCTGAAAAAGCCGGGCAATGTGAAAATCTCAAAAGGCAGAACCCGTTTATCGTGAATGAAAAACTTGAGAAAAATCGGGTAATATGGAGGATTGATATGACCACCACTATATACCCGAGATTCGAGATTGCCCATAACAATCAGCAAAAACCAACCTAATGCAAAACTCATGTGCATGAATCCCAATAAAGGATTTCGCTTAAACATCCGGCGATGTAAAAGGCTTTCCATGAAGATTTCCTTTATCGTTTTCAGAAGACTGAACGAAAATAACGCCATTCCGGCTTTAATCCTGTCGGATGCATCCATCATGGCTATCCAGCGGCTGTATTTAACCACCAGAACACCGAGAAGGAATAATAGCCCGATAAAAAACGGAAGGACAAAAAGATCAAAGGTCATTTGGAAAGATGAGGGATTAGGATTTTGGAGTTAGGATTTTGGAGTTAGCTTACTATATCTTTATTTTGTTTATTTTAAATTCCCCGACCTGAAGGTCGGGGCAAGAGAAAAGCGGGAATTTGTATCGGGTAATATTCTCTATTTTTTATTCACTATTTTACGTTTACTAATTTCAAATCAAGCTTATTATTATCATATAAAGCCTTGCTTATCTGAATTATGAGATTTCTGGTACTAACATTACGTGGACAGACCAACTGGCATTTGCCGCAAAGCATGCATTTTGATATTTCTTTTGCCAGGCCATTTGTCTCGCCGCGGCGCAACAAAAGTATAACCTGCCTCAGACTGAAATCAGTAAATTGACCTGCTGTGCAAGTAGCAGCACAGGTTCCGCATGAAATACAGAGATTTAAAGTGGGCTCTGCCTTAGCAACAATCTTACAGATGTCGTGGTTATTGGCATCAAAATCAATCTGCCTGTCGCGGGTAATTGTATAGCCAAAGTTTTTAGCCTTCTTTTCCATAAATTCAGCTTATACTTTGAGAAAATCTGCAACTGCTAATGCGGCAGAACGGGCATCGGCCACTGTATCGGAAACCGATTTCGGGCCCGAACAAGTTCCTGCAACAAATACGCCTGGAATTTCAGTACAATTTGAGCGCAGTATTTCATCGAGCGGCTGAATAAATCCATCGGACACATTCTTTAACCCGAGCATGTTCGCCAGCGATTTTGTGTCGGCAGCTGGTTCCATGCCTGCCATCAATACCAACAAACCAACCTTGATGCGAAGAGGTTTGCCAAGCAAGGTATCTTCTACCTTCACTACAATGTTGCCGTCTTTATCTTCGGTCGATTCGCTCAACCGGCCACGTATAAACTGTATATTGTATTTTTCCTGGGCTTCCTTGTAAAGCTCCTCATAATGACGACCAAACATCCGCAAATCCATATAAAAGCAGAATACTTCGGCATCGGGCAACATCTGTTTAACTTCTATTGCCTGCTTTACTGCTGTTATGCAACATACTTTTGAGCAATGCAGGTTGTTAACTTTCTCATCGCGAGAGCCCACACAGTGAACGAATCCTACTCGTTCAGGCTTATTGCCATGCCGGGTTACCAATTCTTTTTCCGAAGCGAATAATTCTTCCAGGTCAGCAGAGGTAATTACATTTTCATAAATACCATAGCCATATTCTTCTTTCCGATGAGAATCGAACAGCTGAAAACCTGTAGTAAGCACAACAGCATCTGCTTTTTCCTGCCAGCCATTATGGCCTGAAATTGTGAAATAATCGTTAACAGCTTCCAGGCTAGTTACTTTGGTGGCAGTTTGAATTTTAATATTTCCGTTTAATCCTTTTGTAATAGTTTCAAGGGCATCTTTCCCCGATAAAAGAGTCGGGAACAGTGCATGCCATTTATTGAGATGACCGCCAGTAACTTCTTCCTTTTCAACCAACGTAACATGGAAACCCAACTTTGAAAGGCTGGCCGAAGTTTCGAGTCCTGCCGGACCTCCTCCTATTACAACAACGTGTTTTACCATGGTTTTATTTAATAAACCTTATTCCTTAATGTGTTATTATTAAAATGATTTAAGAGCAAGGATTAACGATTTTAGATTTTTGATTTTGAGGTCGTGGCTACTGACTATTCTTCTGCGCAGTTTCAACGCATTTTACGAAAATGGAAATCAATTCATTACTTTCTTTTAAGGCAATAAGTATTTTTTCTTCCGTTTTGTAAAGTTTTGACCGATGAATTATTTTCAAACAAATAAAGCTCTCCCTTAATTCTTTTAATACAATCTTTATTTTGTGAATAAAATCGCGCCTAGATTCACCACTTTGAGCTTCACCATAATTTAACGCGGGAGATGTTCCGGAACGTAAAAGTTGTCCTGACAAATGGTTTGCAGCCCGTGTATCTGGCATTGATTCAACGATTTCGACAATCATAACCACAAAACTTATCAATCTTTCTTCCAGATCATGTTTATCCATAATATTATCTATGTCGGATTTGCTTACTTCCTAAATCAAAAATCGTTAATCCTTGTTCTTTATTCTCTTTTCTAAATTATCAAACAAAAAATCTATCTTTTATTCTGCCAAATTTTTTATCCATAAGTCAGAATAAAGTCAATAATTATTCCGCATAAAACTTCAAATACGACGGCGATTCAGGCATTCCAAGGTCTTCCCCGTTTTTCCCTTTAAACTTTCGTGATGGATCATAGCGTATTCCAATTTTATCCAAAAGCGGTTCAGCCGGAACCTGGTGAACCTGCAATCCGATTTCCCACGGATCGTAACCCATGATCATTCCTGCAACTTCTTCATACGTAAATACCGGAATTCCATTATGATTTTTACCATATGTCTTTCCTTCCATTTCGCTGAGCGCATATTGCCAGCGATCCAGGAACATCGGGCAACCGGGACAATTGGTTATGATCATATCCGGCTCATAGGGCTCCATGGAATCAAATTTCTTTTTTGAACATGAAAGTGAGAAGCCGCGGTTAGCCTGAACCAGGTATTGGCGAAAGCCGAATCCGCAACAGTGGCGACGCTCCGGATAGTCAATCACTTCGCCGCCCCAGGCTTCAATCATCCCCGAAAGAACATAAGGATATTCTGCACCACCAATGCCTTTGTGCGGGAACATTTTTGAATAATGACACCCGATATGTTCAACTACTTTTAAAGGTTCTCCGGTATTTTTATCGACCAGTTTGTATTTGGCTTTTGCTGCAATCTGGTGCCTGAATTTATAAACAATATCACTAGCGTGTGCCAGGTTTTTCGGTTTATTGAACTCCCGGCCGGTTGCTTTAAAAAGAAATTCCCTAATCTGAGCTTCTTTTTCAGGGAAATGATGCCAGGTATCCAGGATTTCGGTGTATAGTCCGAAGCTGGTAACACACGAAGCGGCATAATTTTCGTACCCGGCTTCTGTCATCAACGCGAATTGCCTTGCAACAACGGTCATTGTTGTATCAAAAGGAACCACATCCGAATGATAACCTATTCCGGTGCAGGAAGTATGATGCTGCTCATCATGGATATCCTTGCCAAGTTCATCTTTCAGGATTTTTACGAACACCGCTTCAGCTCCAGGAAAAAAAGTCTGACGTATACAACTTCGTGCATAAAAGTAATGGTCATCAGCTATTTCTTTCTGATAATCCTGCCATATCAATCTTTTCCCTTCCAGTTTCATCCGTGATTGTGTTTTTGATTGTTGGCAGTATATATATGCTGGAAATATTCGCTATTGGTATCGGTACCGAATTCAAGGCCCATTTCAGCGGCCTTTTCCTTCGAGAATTCTTCTATCTTATCGTATCGCTCCTGTCCTCCGGTAACTTCAAAAATCCGTTGAAGCTCATCCAGATCATCCTGCGAAATTTTGCGTAAAGCACCAGAACCTTCACCATTATAATTTGCACCGAGCTTATTCATGATCGGGATGAGGTTCTTATGCTCCCAGTCCCAAACAGGCCCTTGCTCGGGATGCATTCCAGGATCAACCATATCCGGCCGAACACAATATCCAGAGGCTAAAATCTGATCGCCTATGGTGCGTTTAACAGCCAGTTGCTGACGGCCTTTCTCTGATTCAGTAAAAAATCCCATATCCTGCGAAAGCGAGCGCAACGCAATGATCAGTAGTCCGGGAGCATTGCCGCGTGGGCAGCGTGTTTTGCATGACATGCACTCACCGCAATACCAGATAACATCACTGCTCATTAGTTCACGGATTTTTTCATCATCCTGCGACTGGACAGTTGTTGCAATTACCCGTGGGTCATAATTGTAAAATTCAGCAGCAGGGCATATTGCTGTGCATGTGCCACAATTTATACACGCTTTCAGGCTTTCGGCAAACCTTATATCATCTGCTAACCGGCTATAAAGTTCTCCCAAAATATTTTGTTTTGAAGGAGGGAATATTGTTTTAACTTTCTGAATAACAAACAGATAAATTTATTTCTTATCCTAATCTGCCTTTTCCAGTATTAAATATCGAGCAAAGATAAATTAATCGCACTTAAAGAATCAATATGACAATATTTGTTATAAAGACTAAATAAAAATAGCAGGGATAAAACCCTGCTAATATGTGTCATTGTGAAAGTAATTTGTTTAAAGTGAATAGAAAATAGTGAGCATTTCCCATTGACAATTTTCCCAAAGCTAAACTTTCTCCATTTCCTCTTTCAGCTTTGGAATAATCATATCCACAAAATTCTGTAAAGGTTTTTCTGCCATCATGGCAATAAAAGGATTCATATCCGCATCAATCACCATCTGAGCTTGGCATTGGTCTTGGGTGGTTTGCCTGATAAAAGTTTCGAGTGTAAATCCAAAGGGAAGTTTCCCTTCGCCAATCATGATTATTTCGGTATACGGAGTTTTGCTGGTGATACGCAAACCAAGAGTTGCCAGTCCTTTAACCTCGAATGAACAGGAATCACCTGTCGATTGCCAGTTCACAACCTGCTCTGGCAGCAGGCGGGCAAAATTATCGAAATTGGTCAGGAAATCATATATTTTCTGTGGCTGGCAATCAATAATTGCCTTTTGACTTTCTATACGTTTGCTCATTTTTCTATCCCCCAGTTTCTGGGATTCTCGCGCCACTGAATAAGTGATTGCATATCTGAATCCTTTATATGATTTTGCTCCAAAGCCTTTTTGATCAGGTAGTCGTAATTTGTAAGTGTATGCAATGTGCAGTTAGCAGCTTTGAAACTTTCCTCGGCATCATTTAAACCATAAGTGAAAATCGCAACCATTCCTTTAACATTGCAACCTGCATCGCGTAAAGCCTGCACTGCATTAAGACTGCTTTTGCCTGTCGAGATAAGATCTTCAACCACTACAACTGACTGGCCACTTTCGATTACACCTTCAATCTGATTTTCCAAACCATGACCTTTTTTCTCGGAACGGATGTATACGAAAGGCAATCCCATTTCCTGGGCCACCAGGGCGCCAATTGCAATAGCCCCTGTAGCAACTCCTGCAATCACATCAACGGTTCCGTATTCTTCATTGATAAGTTTCACAAACTCCTGGCGGATATAGGTCCGGATTTTAGGATAGGATAAAGTGCGCCTGTTGTCGCAATAAATAGGGGATTTTATACCGGAAGCCCATGTAAACGGGTTAGCATTATCAAGCTTTATTGCTTTAATTTGCAAAAGCGATTCAGCTGTTATAAGGCCGGTTTCTTCAAACTTTTTTCTCATCATGCAAAGATATACAGTTTTTTTAAATGAAAGAACAGTTTTAATCTGCGAGGATTTTAACATTCCTGAATCCTGGCCAAATAAAATAATACTGAATTATACCAATAAGTCATCACTTGTAGAAGCTTATACACAATTTTACAGGAATGAGGAGTGCGTAAATTTAACAATAATAAGCGGAAATAAGTTCGCTGAAGCATGTATTTTTTTCAATAAAATGTTCACGCATATTGAAGCTGCGGGAGGAATTGTCAGAAATCAAAAAGAAGAATATCTCTTTATTAAACGGCTGGGAGTTTGGGATTTACCAAAGGGGAAATTACACAAAAAGGAACCTTTTCAGGAAGGTGCTTTACGTGAAGTTACAGAGGAAACAGGGCTCACCAATCTCACTATCACAAAGCAACTTCCATCAACTTATCATATATATACAGATAGAAAAGGCAGGGAGATTTTAAAAGAAACGTATTGGTTCGAAATGATCAGCATGGAAGATCAGAAACTAGTGCCACAACTGGAAGAAGATATTACCGAGGTTAAATGGATAGGCACGGGCGACCTGGATATCCCTCTTCAAAACACATATGCTTCACTCCGCCGACTGCTGGTAAGCTACTTGAAAGGGTAAATAAAAAGCTTAGCATATCACCAGATCTTTACCAGCATTTCGAAATTAAAGGAATAAAATTCCCAACATCAATCGGATATTGCATCTATTTATACTGATTATTAACTACTTCATGTTATTTGATCGCTATTTAAGAGTACCTTTGCCGGCTAAATCTTAAATCTTTTAATGAATACATTTGACCAATTGGGCCTTCAGGAAAACATCCTGAAAGCAATCAAAGAACTGGGGTTCGAAAACCCTATGCCCGTGCAGGAGGCCGTTATCCCGCGAATAATTGAAAACAACACCGACATTGTTGCCCTGGCACAAACAGGAACAGGAAAAACCGCAGCTTTTGGATTACCGCTGCTTCAGCTTATCGATCCTGACAACAAAAAAACACAGGCCCTCATTCTTAGCCCTACACGCGAGTTGTGTATGCAGATAGCAAGCGACCTGAATTCTTACTCAAAATATATGCCTAATATTAAAGTTACTGCCGTTTACGGCGGTGCAAGTATTGAGGCACAAGCAAAACAGCTGAGAGCCGGCACGCAGATTATCGCCGCTACACCGGGCCGTATGCTCGACATGATCATGCGTAAATACGCTGACTTGTCGGAAGTACGTTTCCTCGTTCTCGACGAAGCTGACGAAATGCTCGATATGGGTTTTGAGGAAGATGTTCAATCAATTATTGAAAGTACTCCCAAAGACCGCCACACATTCCTTTTCTCGGCTACCATGCCGTCGGATGTTGAAAAAATTGCCCGGCGGTATATGAAGAACCCTGAAACTTTAAGTATGGGTCAGCGTAACATTGGTGCAACCAATGTGAAGCACATGTATTACCTTACCCATGCCAGGGATCGTTATACGGTTCTGAAGCGTGTTGCCGATTTTCATCCTGAGATGTATGCCATTATTTTTTGCCGTACACGCCAGGAAACACAGGAAATTGCAGATTCATTGATCCGCGACGGGTACGATGCCGATGCTCTGCACGGCGATTTATCGCAATCACAGCGTGATCATGTAATGAAAAAATTCCGCGAAAAGCACCTTAATATGCTGGTGGCTACTGATGTGGCAGCACGTGGAATTGATGTAAGCGACCTTACCCATGTTATTAATTACCAGTTGCCTGACGACAGTGATAATTATATTCACCGCAGCGGGCGTACAGGCCGTGCAGGGAAAGATGGTGTAAGTATTTCCATCATCAATATGAAGGAGAAAGGCCGTATCAAAATGCTTGAAAGGCAGATTGGCAAACCATTCAGCGCAGGTAAAATACCAGCCGGACGCCAGGTTTGTGAAAAACAGCTTTATCACCTGATCGATCGTATGGAAAATGTAAATGTAATTGAAGACGAAATCAACGATTTCCTTCCTGTCATTTACAAGAAACTGGATGCGATGAGCAAAGAAGAAATTATCAAACGCTTTGTTTCAATTGAATTCAATAGTTTCCTCGAATATTACCGTGATGCCAAAGATCTGAATGTTGACGAATCGCGTGAGCGCGGTGAACGTTCTGACAGTGGTTCATTCACCAGGCTATTCATGAGTATTGGCCGTAAAGACGGATTGACAGTTCCAAAACTTCTTGGCATGGTCAACGAATATACCCAAAGCCGTGATTTAAAAGTCGGCAGGATTGAGTTGGGCGACACTTTTACTTTTATAGAAGTTGATACCAAGTATCTGCCTTTGTTTATGTCGTCTTTTAAAGACCAGACCATGAACGAAAGACCAATTAAAGTTGATGTTGCAGAAGATCAGTCTTCGTCGGAACGACCAGGTCGTTCGTCACACGGAGGCGGAAGAGGCGGAGATCGTGGTGGTGATCGTGGCGGTTACAGAGGCGGACGTAGCAGTGGTGGAGATCGTGGCGGTTATAGCGGTGGTGGTGATCGTGGCGGCTCAGGCGGCGGCGGTTACAAGAAAAGCTATGGCGGATCAAGTGACAGGCCAGCCTACAAAGGTGGCGGAGATCGCAGAAGCGATTCAAGCCGCTCAGCAACCCGTTCGGATTCGGACAGAGGTGGCAGCAGGCCTTCAGGAGGAGAACCTTGGTATAAAGAACAAGCCGGAAAACCAGGAAAAAAGAAGAGGTTTTAGTGGTTTGAGATGACAGGGAGAATGAGTTAAGGGGCGACAGGGCGAGGAGCGAATGGGGCGAAAGAGAAAGTGCCGAAGAAGCAAAACATAAAGCTAGAACAAAATAGACTTTTAGTCAAAAAAAAACGCCCCAGAAATGAGGCGTTTTTTTATTCCATGCATCCAGCATATTTGTATAACCTAATTTTTAAAAAAGATAAACTATTCACTGTTCACTATTCACTGTTCACTATTTGTTATTCTTCTCTCCCAGCCACCGTTCAGCCTCAATAGCAGCCATACAGCCGGTACCGGCAGCAGTTACCGCCTGGCGGTAAACATGATCCTGAACATCACCGGCAGCAAATACGCCTGCAACATTGGTTCGGGTACTTCCGGGAACAGTTTTAATATATCCCTGCTCATCCAGGTCAATTTGTCCCTTAAATATGTCAGTGTTAGGAGTGTGCCCGATGGCCACAAAAAATCCCTGGATTTCAATTTCTTTAATCTCGCCAGTTTTTGCATCTTTCAAACGGGCACCTGTAACTACTTTATTGTCACCTGTAATTTCTTCCGGAAGTGAATTCCAGAGGATTTCGATGTTTGCAGTGTTCTTCACCCTGTGCTGCATGGCTTTAGATGCACGTAATTCATCACGGCGAACGATCAGATATACCTTTTTACAAAGTTTTGCAAGGTAAGCTGCTTCTTCGCAAGCGGTGTCGCCACCACCAACAACAGCTACATCCATACCACGGAAGAAAAATCCATCGCAGGTTGCGCAGGCGGAAACGCCATGCCCGTTGTATCTTTTTTCCGATTCAAGTCCAAGCCAACGGGCTGTGGCACCGGTCGAAACAATAACAGTATCCGCTTCAATTATTTTCCCGCTATCGGTAGTTGCCTGGAGCGGATATTGCTGAAAATCAACTTTTTCAATAATTCCAAACCTGACATCAGTTCCAAATCGTTCGGCCTGATGTTGAAGATCATCCATCATAGCAGGACCAGTTACCCCTTTCGGATAGCCCGGAAAATTATCCACTTCGGTAGTGGTGGTAAGCTGTCCACCCATCTGCATGCCTGTATAAACAACAGGTTTCAGGTCGGCACGGGCAGCATATATGGCAGCGGTATATCCGGCAGGGCCGGAACCTATAATTAGGCATTCAACTTTTTCAACTTCAGAGGATGACATGATATAGATATATTTTTAAAAGTGTGCAAAAGTACTGTATTATGTGATAATGACATAAATTATACCACTCTTTAATAACCAAACATATCAACTAAAAAGGTGAGATAGATATGACAGATTGGCTGATTTTCCTGCGGAGAACGATAATTTGCAACAGAAAATGGCCCTGATAATCCCGGGAATGTATTCATGACTTTCGCAAAGGCTTTTTTTGAAAATCATACTATCAATTTTATTAGTATTAAATCGTAGGGAAAAAAGACTTTTTATCCAGCCAGCCACCCTAAAATGCACACTAAAAAAAATATTGCAAAACAGTTGCAAAATCGCAAAATTCCTGAATGCATTCCTGGTCAAAACAAGAGGTATCCATTTGAAATACCACATTTCTTTATTTCAAGATGGTATTAAAAACAAAATGCGAAAAAATAATTTGCATAAAATAATTATCGGCAACTTCTTTTTAAACATTATCAGGAAAGCATATTTACTTCTTAAGGTTGGTATCATTATGCTTTAAGCAGAAACCGAGCCTCATCCGGCTTCGTTAACTATAGAAAGCAAATCGGATTCGATCAATAATGTTCTCCAATCTTAAGTCAAAAAGCAAAATATATTGTACCTTTATACACCTATAGCATACGGCCTCATACAACTATCCGGGTTTTGGCTAACTTATTAAAATCTGATCAAATCTCGACAAGAATATCGACAAGAAAATAAAAATAATTTCATGT
>Ga0268283_1001005_pt1 | contig 14851 bp, 13 predicted proteins | sample saktaG_13_FD_190140 | JGI IMG/M metagenome (GOLD analysis project Ga0268283, IMG submission 190140) | Saline water microbial communities from Sakinaw Lake, British Columbia, Canada - sak_2013_06_06_36m | ecosystem: Environmental > Aquatic > Non-marine Saline and Alkaline > Saline ... | reverse complement strand
ATAAGAACCGGCTCAAAAGCCTGGATTCCTAATCGGTGCAACGTAGGTGCACGGTTGAGCATCACCGGGTGTTCCCGGATCACATCTTCGAGAATATCCCAGACTTCAGGGGTCTCGCGCTCCACCATCTTTTTGGCGGCCTTGATCGTAGTAGCGATTCCAAGACGTTCCAGCTTGCTGAAGATAAAGGGCTTGAACAGTTCCAGTGCCATCTTCTTTGGCAGACCGCATTGGTGCAGGCGGAGTGTCGGACCCACCACAATTACGGAACGTCCCGAATAATCGACACGCTTACCTAGTAAGTTTTGGCGGAAACGTCCCTGCTTTCCCTTGATCATATCGGCAAGCGATTTGAGCTGACGCTTATTTGATCCGGTGATTGCCTTACCACGACGGCCATTATCAAGCAGGGCATCTACCGCTTCTTGAAGCATACGCTTTTCATTGCGTACGATAATGTCGGGCGCATTAAGATCGAGCAGACGCTTCAAACGGTTATTGCGATTGATGACCCGACGATAGAGATCGTTAAGATCCGAGGTCGCAAACCGGCCACCATCCAATGGTACCAATGGATGAAGGTCGGGAGGCAATACCGGCAGGACATTGAGAATCATCCAGGACGGTTTATTGTCGGACTCTATAAACGCCTCCATAAGTTTGAGGCGTTTGGTGAGTTTCTTGATCTTGGTCTCGGAGCCGGTCGCTGGGATCTCCTCGCGCAATTGCACGATTTGTTTTGGCAGATCAATGGTACGCAGCAATTCGTGAATAGCCTCGGCACCCATTCGGGCGTCGAATTCATCGCCGTGCTCTTCGATGGCGTTTAGATATTGTTCATCGGTGAGAATCTGGCCGCGTTCCATTGGGGTCATGCCCGGCTCGATGACCACGAATGCCTCGAAATAGAGCACTCGCTCGATGTCCCGCAAAGTCATATCGAGGAGTAGGCCCATGCGTGAGGGCAATGATTTGAGAAACCAGATATGAGCAACCGGCGAGGCCAATTCGATGTGGCCCATGCGCTCACGACGCACTTTGGCCAGCGTTACCTCTACACCACACTTTTCACACACAACCCCACGATGCTTGAGGCGCTTGTATTTGCCGCACAGGCACTCATAATCCTTGATGGGTCCGAAGATCTTGGCGCAGAAAAGTCCGTCGCGTTCCGGCTTGAAAGTGCGGTAGTTGATGGTCTCCGATTTCTTCACCTCGCCGTAGGACCAGGAGTGGATCATCTCCGGTGAAGCCAGCCCAATGCGAATGGCATCGAACTCTTCGTTCTGACTGGTCTGCCTAAGCAGGTTGAAGAGAGGGTCTTTCAAGGGAGAGTCTCCTGTTTTGCTTGATGGTGTTCTGGATGATCGCTGAGTGTTTTAACGACGTTGTTCGAGATCAATATCTATCGCTAATGCCTTGATCTCTTTAATCAACACGTTGAAGGACTCGGGCATATTGGCTTCCATACGGTGGTCACCCTCGACGATATTCTTGTACATCTTCGTACGACCATTCACGTCGTCGGACTTCACCGTAAGCATTTCTTGGAGGGTATAAGCCGCGCCATAGGATTCCAGCGCCCAGACTTCCATTTCACCGAAGCGCTGTCCACCGAACTGGGCCTTACCTCCCAGCGGTTGCTGGGTAACGAGGCTATAAGGACCCGTGGAACGGGCGTGCATTTTGTCGTCCACCAAGTGATTGAGCTTAAGCATGTACATATAACCAACGGTCGTCGGACGATCGAATACCTCTCCAGTACGTCCATCGCGTAGCACCGTTTGACCGCTACGAGGCAGGCCGGCCAGTTCTAGCAAGTCTTTGATCTCTTTCTCGCTGGCCCCGTCAAAAACTGGGGTAGCGATGGGGACACCTTGGCGTAAGTATCCGGCCAATACGATAACCTCATCATCCGTCAGGGAATCAAGATCGACGTGTCGAATTCCCCCTGATTTGTTATAGATACGGTCCAGGAAGGTACGTACCTCGCTAATCCGACGCCGATCGTCGACCATCTTTCCGATCATCTGCCCCAGTCCTTTGGCCGCCCAGCCAAGGTGGGTCTCCAGAACCTGGCCCACATTCATACGCGAAGGAACGCCAAGGGGATTCAGTACGACATCCACTGCCGTTCCATCTTCCATGAAGGGCATATCCTCCACAGGGACGATCATCGAGATCACGCCCTTGTTGCCGTGGCGACCAGCCATCTTGTCACCAGGTTGAATACGACGTTTTACCGCCAGGTAGACCTTAACCATCTTGAGCACACCGGGGGCGAGGTCATCACCACTGATGAGCTTCTCTCGTTTTTCTTCGTAGAGTTGATCAAAATCTTCGCGCTGCTTTTGGACCTGTTCCGCAACGAGTTCGAGTTGACCACGAGATTCTTCATTGCGCAGACGGATCTCAAACCAGTGGGGACGAGAAATGCTGCTGAGATAATCCGCCGTAATCTTCGTACCCACCCGCAAACCGGCGGGACCACCATCAGCAATCTTGCCGATGAGCATCCGCTCAATACGTTGATACGTATCGTCTTCTTTGATACGTAACTGGTCCTGAAGATCCTTTTTGACTCGGGCCAGTTCAGCCTCTTCAATCTGTTTGGCGCGACTGTCTTTCTCAATCCCATCACGGGTAAAGACCTGCACATCAATAACGGTGCCATTCATACCGGAAGGAACACGCAAAGAAGTGTCCTTCACGTCTGAGGCCTTCTCACCAAAGATGGCCCGCAATAGTTTTTCTTCCGGGGAGAGTTGGGTTTCACCCTTGGGCGTTACTTTACCAACCAGAATATCTCCGGGGGCAACTTCCGCACCGATGGAGACAATGCCAGCCAGGTCGAGTTTGAGCAAAGCCGACTCGCCCACATTGGGAATATCAGCCGTAATCTCCTCGGGACCGAGCTTGGTATCTCGCGCTACGCAGGTAAGTTCTTCAATGTGAATCGTGGTGAAACGCTCTTCCTCTACCACTCGCTCCGAGATCAGAATGGAATCTTCGAAGTTGTAACCATTCCAGGGCATAAAGGCGACCAGCATATTCTGGCCGAGGGCGAGTTCGCCAAGGTCAGTACTGGGACCATCGGCAAGGACATCTTTTTTAGCGATGACATCTCGAACGTGGACCAAAGGCCGCTGGTTAATGCACGTATTTTGGTTGGAACGGGTGTACTTGGTGAGGTTGTAGATATCGACGCCGGACTCGCCGGGGTCGGTCTCATCGTCGTTGACACGCACCACAATACGAGAGGCGTCTACAGAATCGACGACTCCCCCACGCCGTGCTTGGACTACGACTCCAGAATCTCGGGCAACTACGCCCTCCATTCCCGTACCTACCAGCGGCTTTTCAGCACGCAGGGTGGGCACCGCCTGACGCTGCATGTTTGAGCCCATGAGGGCGCGATTGGCATCGTCGTGCTCCAAGAACGGAATCAGAGAAGCCGCGACAGAGACGATCTGACGAGGAGAGACATCCATGTACTGCACCTTTTCCGGTGAGGAAAGGGTGAACTCGTTTTCATGCCGGCAGGACACCAATTGGTCTATTAGCCGTCCCTCGTCATCCAAGCCCGTATTGGCCTGGGCAATGACGTACTGTCCTTCTTCAATGGCGGAAAGGTATTCCACCTTGTCCACCACGCAGCTGTTCTCTACCTTGCGGTAGGGGGTTTCCAGGAAGCCATAGTGATTGGTACGGGCATAGACCGCGAGAGAGTTAATCAGGCCGATATTAGGACCTTCTGGGGTCTCAATGGGGCAGACTCGTCCGTAATGGGTGGGGTGAACGTCACGGACCTCGAATCCAGCACGCTCTCGGGTAAGACCACCCGGCCCAAGTGCCGAGATGCGGCGCTTGTGGGTCACCTCTGAGAGGGGATTGTTCTGATCCATGAATTGAGAAAGCTGACTCGAACCAAAGAACTCCTTGACCACCGCTGAGACCGGCTTGGCGTTGATCAATTCCTGAGGCATAAGTCCCTCGGACTCTGCCAGAGAGAGACGTTCCTTGACTGCTCGTTCAACACGCACCAATCCAATGCGGAATTGGTTTTCTGCCATCTCGCCAACGCTACGGATGCGTCGATTACCGAGGTGGTCGATATCGTCCACTGTGCCCCTGCCGTTACGGATATCGATGAGTACCCGCATTACGTCGATGATGTCTTGTTTAGACAGGATTCCCGTCCCCGTGATTTCCGGTCGGTTGACACGACGGTTGAACTTCATACGCCCTACTGCGGATAGGTCGTAGCGTTCCGCAGAGAAAAAGAGATTGTTAAACAGAGTCTGGGCGGCATCTTTGGTGGGAGGTTCACCCGGACGCATCATCCGGTAGATCTCCACCTGAGCCTCAAGTGGGGTATGGGTAAGATCCAGACGCAGGGTATCAGAGAGGAATGGGCCCCGATCAAGATCGTTGGTATAGAGGGTGCGGATATCCACTGTACCGGCGGCGCGCAGACGTCCGAGTAGATCGCTGGTGATCGGCTCGTTAGCAGAGGCCAGAAGTTCACCGGTAGCGAGGTCTACCACGTCGTGGGCAAGCACCTTTCCGAAAATGTACTCGGGAGGTATGGGCAATTGGGTAATGCCGATCTTTTCGATCTGACGCACATGACGGACAGTAATACGTCGACCCGCCTCAACGAGGATGGTGCCGTCAGGTGCCCGGATGTCGAAAATTTCCGTCTCGCCCCGTAGCCGATCTGCCACCAAATCCAGAATAATGGAATCAGGGGTCAATGTGAAACGACTGGTCTCGAAGAAAAGGTCAAGAATTTCTTCGGTACCGTAACCCATTGCCCGCAACAGAATAGTGGCCGGTAATTTTCGGCGTCGGTCAATACGGACGAAAACATTGTCCTTTGGGTCAAATTCGAAATCCAACCAAGAACCACGATACGGAATAATACGTGCGGAATATAGGAGCTTGCCCGAGGAGTGGGTCTTGCCCTTGTCGTGGTCGAAGAAAACTCCCGGCGAGCGATGGAGCTGGGAGACAATAACGCGTTCGGTACCGTTCACAACAAAGGTGCCGTTTTCGGTCATCAGGGGCATTTCTCCCATGTAGACCTCTTGCTCCTTGATGTCCTTAACGATGCGTGCACCTTGAGGAGCATCCTTTTCGTAGATCACCAAGCGCACACGCACCCGCAACGGTGCAGCGAAGGTAAGGCCACGGAGTTGGCACTCTTTGACATCAAAAACAGGCCGGCCCAAACGGTAAGCCACGTATTCCAACGCCGCATTACCAGAATAACTGCTAATCGGGAACACCGATTTAAAGGCTGCATTCAATCCCTGATCCGCGTATTGCTCGGGAGCAACCTTCTCCTGTAGGAAATCGCGATAGGAATCCAATTGAATGGCCAGCAGATAAGGTACATCCAGAATGCTGGAGCGCTTCCCAAAGTCCTTGCGGATACGCTTTTTCTCGGTGAAAGAATAGGCCATCAATATTCCTCGACGTTTAACCGACAAGAGATCCCCCATCCCGAGCATACATGTTGTTGGGGATGGGATTGCACACAAGGGTAAGGACAGATTTATAAATCTGTTTCTATTCAGCTAACACAAAAAGGCTGGTGACCTGCGGGCCACCAGCCGGTTCAGAATTAGGGGCGAATTCTCAAATTGTCTCTGATAAATCCGTCTCTAATGATGGAGGGTGCTATCCAATACTCGGAAACGCCCTCAAAGAAGTATAAAAAGGTTAAAGCTTACTTGATCTCAACCGTAGCGCCGGCATCTTCAAGCTGCTTCTTGACATCGGCGGCTTCGCCTTTGGCAATTGCTTCCTTAATGGTCGAGGGGACACCTTCCACCAAGTCTTTGGCCTCTTTCAGGCCCAACCCGGTGAGGGCACGAACGACTTTAATGACGCCCACCTTATTGGCACCGAAACTTGTCATTACGACGTTAAATTCGGTCTGTTCTTCTACCGGGGCAGCAGCCTCAGCAGCCCCAGCGGGGGCAGCAGCGACAGCAGCGGCGGCGGATACGCCGAATTTTGCCTCCATGGCGGCGATCAGGTCCACGATCTCCATCACGGTCATATTGGCGATGGTTTCTAGGATCTCTGCTTTGGACACGGCCATTGTACGGATGCTCCTGAAACAATTCTGGTTCGACAGGTTGTCGCAGAATCTGGGCAAGGTTATGAGTTTCCCAAAGTTAGGAGAATTCTTATGGAAAAGAATCTCAACTCAGAACTCATAACGGGAAATTGGGATAGAGTTCATCCCATTGTGATTAAACGAGCGTAGCCTGTTTTTGGTCACGAATGGCGGCGATGGTACGTACCAGCTTCGCGGGAGGCTCTGCCATGGTCCGAACAAACTTGGTAATGGGCGCTTTGAGCACACCCATAAGCAAGGCCAAGGCCTGCTCGCGGGTAGGCATGCTTGCCAATACCTTGAGGTCTGCCGGGTCCAACAGCCGTCCGCCGAAAGAAACCACCTTAATGACCAACTTATTATTGGTCTTCGCAAAATCTCCCATCACTCGGGCAACGCTACCGGGGTCTTCTTGAGAGAATGCCAAGACCAGAGGACCGACCAATTGATCCCCCATACACGCAAAGTCCGTCCCTGCTAGGGCACGACGAGCGAGGGTATTACGTACCACTCGCACATAAACACCCTTCTTGCGTGCTTCGGATCGCAGCTTGGTCATGGCCCCTACCGATAGGCCATTGTATTCTGCGGCAATGCAGGCGAGGGCACGCGACGCCATCGTCGCTACCTCATCTACGATTGCCTTTTTTCCGTCGAGGTTCAATGCCACAAGCAATTCACCTCCAAAAGGTCAGTACACGAAGGCGTATAACGCCTCCACCCTTGTTACGGTGCTTGGATCAGGAACCAATCCCATTCCGGACACCGTCTGCGCAGGCCACAACCCAAAGGTCGTTGATTAAGGAACAAACCACCTACGGTCTACGACGAGGGCCGATGAATTGGCACCCCAAAAAATCTTTTGTGAGACATAAAAGAAAAATATCTTTGATTATTTTCTTTGATGTTTACAAACCAGAATGGTCAACGCGGATACCCGGTCCCATCGTCGTGGCGACGGTCACGCGTTGCACATAGATTCCCTTAGATGTAGAGGGCTTGAGCCTCTTCAGATCGTTCATCAAGGCCTGAAGATTTTCTCGTAGCGCCAATACCTTGAAATCGACCTTGCCGATGGAGCAATGGATAATGCCGGCCTTGTCCGTGCGATAGCGCACTTGACCGGCTTTGGCGTTACGCACGGCACCCACCACGTCGGTGGTTACGGTACCGACCTTGGGGTTAGGCATCAGGCCACGGGGACCCAGGATCTGACCCAAAGGTCCGACGACGCGCATGGTATCCGGGCTAGCAATACAGACATCGAAATCGATGACGCCCGATTTGATGCTAGCCGCCAGATCTTCGAGACCCACGACGTCGGCACCTGCTGCACGGGCCTCTTCAGCCTTGGCACCCTGGGCAAATACCGCTACCCGCACCGATTTACCTAGCCCATTGGGCAACACGGTGGAACCGCGTACTACTTGGTCGGACTTGCGCGGGTCTACTCCCAGATTGACCGCGACCTCTACCGATTCACGAAACTTGACTGTGCTGAAGTCCCGAAGCATCTGCAACGCTGCATCCAGGTCATAGACCTGGCCGGGAGTAACCTTCTCGCGGATTGCCCGCAACCGCTTACCGAGCTTTGCCATGTCAGACCCCCTCCACTTCGATACCCATACTGCGTGCGCTGCCTGCGATGGTACGCATCGCAGTCTCTAGACTTGCTGCTGTCAGATCCGGCATCTTCACCTTGGCAATGTCCTCCAATTGGGCGCGGGTGACCTTGCCGACTTTCTGACTATTGGGGGTTTTGCTGCCTGAAGTGATACCCGCCGCTTTTTTGAGCAGAACGGAGGCAGGGGGAGTTTTGATGATAAAGGTGAAACTACGATCGCTATAGACCGTAATAACCACCGGCGTTGGCATGCCTAGCTCAAGGTGCTGACTCTGTGCATTGAACGCCTTACAAAACTCCATAATGTTCACGCCGCGCTGACCCAATGCAGGGCCAATGGGCGGACTTGGATTGGCCTGACCAGCTTTAATCTGAAGCTTGACGTACGCGTCTATCTTCTTCGCCACGGAACACTCCTCAAGGCGCGGGTACTAGCGCCGCAAAAGCGGCTCCCCAGGGAAAAACAATTGTTGTTCGTACTCAAAAACGAAACAGCAAAAACTGCGTCTTTATCACCGAGTTTTTGCTTCGGTTATTTCCTGCATGCATTGACCGCCATCTTTAGGCCTTTTCCACTTGTCCAAACTCCAATTCCACTGGGGTGGAACGGCCAAAGATTAGAACCGCGACCTGCAACCGATTCTTCTCATAGTTGACTTCTTCCACAACACCGTTAAAGTCATTGAACGGACCATCAATAACACGCACCACCTCACCCGGCGCAAACCGAACTTTCGGACGCGGTTTATCTGTTCCGTCCTGCATCCTCTGAAGGATGTCTTGGGCTTCTTTTTCGGTAATAGGGGCCGGCTTGTCGCTTGTTCCTCCAACGAATCCCATCACCTTGGGTATCTCGTTGACCAGATGCCAGGTCTCATCGTCCATTTCCATCTGAACAAGGACATAGCCCGGAAAGAACTTGCGTTCACTCTTGCGCTTTTGTCCCTCCCGCATTTCAATTACTTCTTCGGTAGGGACTAAAATCTGGCCAAATTTATCATCTAGCCCTGAACGTTTAACACGCTCAGCCAAGGAACGGCGCACCGTACTTTCAAAGCCCGAATAGGCATGGACTACATACCAGCGCATTGCCATAAACTCAGCTCCCGGAACCGGTAAGCAGGCGTACCGCCCACAACAGCAAGGCGTCCAAGAACCACATGAGAACGGCCATGATTACCACCATACCCATTACCACCAGGGTGGCTTGAACCGTTTCAGCACGAGTCGGCCATATCACCTTGCGTACCTCGCCCCGAGATTCCAGGATGAAGTCCCACGCCGCTTTCCCTGCTACCGTCTGCAAGGCAATGGCTACCGTCGCCCCACCCGCCACCAAGAGGCCGAATATACGAACAAAGGTAGAAAGGTCCGAAAAGTAATAGAAGGCCCCGATTCCTGTTATTAAAACAAGAACCGCTAGCCCTAATTTGAGTTTATCCGACATACTAACCCTATGCTGGAACAATTAGTCCCGGGAGGGAGACACAGGGCTGAACCCTGTGAACTGGCAGGCCAGGAGGGTCTCGAACCCCCAACCTGCGGTTTTGGAGACCGCCGCTCTGCCAATTGAGCTACTGGCCTAGATAATTACTGGCCGGAAATAAATCCGGCCAAGAGAACCGTATTAATCGATGATTTTGGCAACGACGCCAGCACCGACCGTACGTCCCCCTTCTCGGATGGCGAAACGTACGCCTTCTTCCATAGCGATCGGAGAAATCAAGGAAACCGTCATTTGAGTATTATCTCCCGGCATCACCATTTCCACCCCTTCAGGCAGATCAACCGCGCCGGTCACGTCCGTAGTCCGGAAATAGAACTGTGGACGGTATCCCTTGAAGAAGGGGGTATGTCGTCCTCCTTCGTCCTTGGAAAGGATGTAGACCTCAGCGACAAAGCGGGTATGTGGCGTCATCGTAGTTGGCTTCGCCAACACCTGTCCGCGTTCCACATCCTCGCGCTTCGTTCCGCGTAGCAACACCCCAACGTTGTCTCCTGCCTCACCCCGATCCAGCAGCTTGCGGAACATCTCAACACCGGTGCAGATGGTCTTTACGGTGGGGCGTAGGCCAACGATCTCGACCTCATCCCCAACCTTGACGATCCCTCGTTCAATTCGCCCGGTCACTACGGTGCCTCGCCCGGAGATGGTAAAGACATCTTCGATAGGCATGAGGAATGGCTTGTCCATTGCCCGCACTGGTTGCGGGAAATAGCTATCCATCGCTTCCACCAATTTCATGATGGATCCGACTCCGAGGTCCGAGGTATCACCCTCGAGTGCCTTGAGCGCGGAACCGATCACGATTGGGGTAGTATCTCCAGGAAACTGATACTTATCGAGCAGCTCCCGCACCTCCATCTCGACCAGCTCCAGCAACTCGGCGTCATCTACCATGTCCGCCTTGTTCATGTAGACCACGATGTAGGGAACGCCTACCTGACGGGCAAGTAAGATATGCTCGCGGGTCTGAGGCATGGGACCATCCGCCGCAGACACCACCAGGATTGCACCGTCCATTTGGGCGGCACCCGTAATCATGTTCTTGACATAGTCAGCATGCCCCGGACAATCCACATGGGCGTAGTGACGTTTCTCCGACTGATACTCAACGTGGGCCGTTGCGATGGTGATACCACGCGCCCGCTCTTCGGGGGCCGCGTCGATCTGATCGTAGGCTTTGTACTCTCCACCGTAACGCGCAGCCAGCACCTTGGTCATTGCCGCCGTCAACGTCGTCTTGCCGTGATCGACGTGGCCGATGGTTCCGACATTCAAGTGGGGCTTGGTTCGTTGAAATTTTTCCTTGGACATCGCCGGGCACTCCCCCTAAAAGTTGGAAATTTGCTGTTACGCCGCACGGTTGGGGTGGGTACCCGCCGCATTTACTATTGAGGATCTAAAAAATTATGGAGCCCACAACCAGATTTGAACTGGTGACCTCTTCCTTACCAAGGAAGTGCTCTACCGACTGAGCTATGTGGGCGTGACAATCTGAGCATAACCTAAAAACTGTGGAGCGGGTAATGGGAATCGAACCCATGTCATCAGCTTGGAAGGCTGAGGTTCTACCATTGAACTACACCCGCCTAAATCTTGCTGTTAACCACCCAGCGCCTAAAAGTGGTGGAGGGGGGTGGATTCGAACCACCGAAGGCAGAGCCGTCAGATTTACAGTCTGATCCCTTTAGCCACTCGGGAACCCCTCCATGCAGTGCAGTTACATGCACGTGGTACAGGGGGCGGTATTGTTGTGATCTCACCCTCGTCTGTCAAGGGGGACCGTACCTAACTTTAAAGGGGATATACCCAAAGGTAGAACCCATCAATGAACCACGCAAAACCATTCTAAGTGAATGATATCAAATACGATATTTCTCTGTCCCGGGACCTTACGGAGGGGACGGACTTACCGTCAGCGGCTGCGTTGAATAGAAAAATTTCCACTGGTCGAACAAAATTTTCTGGTGATGATGAAGCCAAACGGCACCTAGTGCTGCCTGGGAACCAAAGGCACAGCCGGCAGCAATAGTGGCTGCAAGCACAGGGATGGCCACGGCGGTGGCAGTAGCGGCACCTTGAACGCCCAAAAAGGCCAGACCAGTACCGCCGAACAGTATGGTGGCAACTCCGACACTACTACTCGCCACAAGACAACCAAGGCTCTGTACTTCGCGTTCAGTGGCCGTCAGATTTTCATAGTCATCAACCTGCGAGGAGGACCGATTCCAGGTTGTGGGAGTAGGCTGCGGGGGAGGCACCGCCTCGGATATACCGCTCCAGAGCAGTGCAATCAGCACCCAATTATGAAGCCAACCGGCAAGACGTGCATCTTTCATGACCTACAATCGCCTTAATTTATATGTCATTATCTTTTGTTGGTTTTCAGGAAGAAGACCAGCAGCAACGATAGTATATCCAGCCACCTACCGCTACAATGCACCCATTGCGGGAGGTGGCTGCAAGTCGCTCCTGCCCAAGATCGGAAAAGGGATCGACCGTTCTCGGAAACCTACGCATTTATCGTTAGGGCGAATTGATGTTTCGGTTCCTGCTTCGCAGAGGCCAGTTTTGCCTTAGACAATGATCACTCCCCTCCCTATCACAGGTTCAGTACTATGGCTTTTCTGAAAGGAAAACGTGCATTTATTGCTGGCGTCGCGAACAATCGCTCGATTGCCTATGGCATTGCCCAGGCCATGCATCGCCAAGGGGCGGAGTTGGCCTTCAGCTATCAGGGCGAAAAACTGAAGGAACGAGTGGAACGAGTAGCCGAAGAGTTTGGCTCAAAAATTGTTATTCCCTGTGACGTAGGCAGTGACGAACAGATCCAAACAGCGGCGGAAGAACTTGGCCGGCATTGGGATGGCTTGGACATATTGGTTCATTCCATCGCCTTCTCCCCCAGAGACCAACTCGAAGGAACCTATCTGGAACACGTGACTCGTTCAGGATTCAACATCGCTCACGAGATTAGCGTCTATAGCTTTGCCGCATTGGCCAAGGCGATGCTGCCTTTGATGAAGGGACGCGCTGGGGCTATGTTGACCATGAGTTACCTAGGAGCAATACGAGCAATCCCTTATTACAACGTAATGGGATTGGCTAAGGCCGCTCTCGAAGCCGAGGTGCGCTATATGGCCGATGGCCTGGGCGTTCAAGGAATTCGAGTGAACGCTATCTCTGCCGGTCCCATTAAAACTTTGGCCGCTTCCGGTATCTCCGACTTCCGTAAACTGTTGGATTACGCCGAAAGAAATTCGCCGCTACGACGCAATGTAACGATTGAGGAAGTAGGCAACGTTGGGGCTTTTCTATGCTCCGATCTGGCCTCGGGCATCACCGGAGAGATTACTTACGTGGATGCCGGATTCAGTATCACTGGGGTCGTGGTACCGCCGTAAGTAACCCAAGTTCCACCCATCCGTCATTCCCAAGGATTGACGGAATCCAGTCACAGGGAAGTGAAGGCTGGAGTAGGTACCCTCTAAGAATCGTTGGCTTTACATTTCGTTACCAAAGAATAGCAATACTCTGCCTTAGTAATCCTTTCGTTAGGGAGCTGATCGACCGTGTGCCATTAGTTCTAGCCAAGCGTAGTGGAGAAAAACCATCTTGAAAATAATACTTCAAAATGTCAAAACTTCCACTGAGGCTAATCAAGCAGTTACCCTTGCGGGTCACCTCACAAACCCCTCGATCCCCCGTAGGGTGGAGGGGTGGTTGAGGGTCTCTCCTAACTTCGTTTATGGTCGGCACAAGGCCTTTAGGACGCCGGGAAGGAGCGGCATTTTTTAACCGAATGGTGACGGTTGATTATACCCACGAAAAACATCTCCTTCAATCCCTGCGGTCGAACTAGGGATTTATCGGAGACACTAGATGAGAAAACATATATGGCTATACAGAGCTTTGATTTCGCCACAGGTAAAGTGGTGGAAGAAAAAAAACGGCAGGCGATAATCCTCATCCAAGACAAGAAAACCTCCATCGATATCAATCGGTTGCTCCGCGAATTCTCCTATCGAATCCTCGGCCAAGGCGACAATGCGCGAGAGGTCTTACCTCTGTTGGCCAAGCACAAAAACGGCGTACTTATTCTGGATATGGATATCGAGGGATTGGACGCCATGGCGATCATGGCCACTATCAAACAGGGTTATCCTGACTTCAAGGTCGTCATGGTGACTCGAGAACCCACCAGAGAGAGATTACAGGCAGCCCTTTTGGCGGGTGCCGCAAGCTTTTTGGCGACCCCTATCGATCGTGATCTGGCCTACAAAATACTGACAAAACTCTCTCGCTAGATGAGAGGTTTATCGCTTACTGGTTCCTCATGAATGTGGAGTTCAACGTTGGGGAATTGCTGCTTGATCTTGTCTTCTACCTCTTCGGTGACCCTGTGTGCCTCAACCAGGGGGACACTCCCGCTGATTTCGAGCTGAAACTGGACGAAGGTGGTGGTGCCGGCGCGGCGACTCTTCAGTTCGCCTACCCCTTGTACGAGGGGATGCTCTCGAGCCAAACGTTTAATGGCGTTGCGCTCCCTTTCGGGCAGCTCCCGATCTATCAGCGTTTGTCCCGCCTCCCAGGCAATCTGTCCGGCGCTGTAGAGAACATAGACTGCGATTCCGAGGGCAGAAAGAGGATCTACGCGTTCCCAGTCGAACAACCAATCGCAGGCTAAGGCGACCAGTACCGCAGCATTGGAGAGCAGGTCGGTGCCGTAGTGGAGAGAATCGGCACGAATGGCGGTAGAATCGGTAGCACGAATTACCTTGCGCTGAAGGCGCAACAACAGAAAGGTTGCTGCCATGGAAAACACCATTACCGCAATCCCCACCCCCGTGTTCGTCAATGGTCGAGGTTCCCAGAGACGATGTATGGATTCGGTCACCAGAAACACTCCCGAAACTCCAATGAACAGCGCCTGGGCAAGTCCCGCCAGCGACTCCAATTTTCCGTGGCCAAAGCGGTGTTCTCGATCCGCAGGGCGTAGCGCGTAGTGCACCGCTATCAGGTTCGTAAGAGAGGCCAACATGTCTAGACCAGAATCGATGAGGGTAGCGAGCATGCTCATCGCTCCGGTGATGCACCAGGCCCCGAGCTTGACAAGCACCAACACCAACGCGGTGGCCACCGAAGCCTGAGTGGCCCGGCGTAGAAGGACGATGGCCCGCTCGTGGGAGACAACCGGAGAAATGGATTCATCCGCGGATAATTTGGCCATAACATGCTCTGCGTTGTCGTCTATCGCCAGGGGAGGCGTGATCACTTCACCCAAAGTCTCCGAGAAGCCCCTGGCTTTAGCCATGGGGGGGAAAGGAGACGGTTTTCAGGCGTAGGCATAACCGTCCTTCCGTTGAATATTCGCGCAATATTTATGTGAAATACCAGCAACACGTCCAGTGGCTGTTTTAATATCAAAACTTCCCGTGGCTCGACAAAGAACACGACCTTTATACGTTCCGGTTTTTTTGCCAGACGGAACATTGGCCCGTACCTGGTTGCCAGTCTCAAACCCGAAGTGCGTTTTTTGCCGACTACGATAGCGAGTAGGGAAACCGTATTTATCGGTTCCGCACATCTGCCG
>Ga0268283_1001004_pt1 | contig 14862 bp, 11 predicted proteins | sample saktaG_13_FD_190140 | JGI IMG/M metagenome (GOLD analysis project Ga0268283, IMG submission 190140) | Saline water microbial communities from Sakinaw Lake, British Columbia, Canada - sak_2013_06_06_36m | ecosystem: Environmental > Aquatic > Non-marine Saline and Alkaline > Saline ... | reverse complement strand
TTGAACACTTGGAGTAAAAATTCACTTCCACCGATGCGTTAGGTTTTAGGTGTTCAAGTTCGACCAGAATCAGTGTTCAAATTAATCAGAATACGCATAGATCACATAACTGAATGAGTTGTGACTCATGAGAACGAATAATATAAGCCTTTATAGCGAAATTGCCCGGTTTGCCATTACTTAAAACATCCATTAATTTTGCAGCCTTGTCCCTACCTTGCGTATCCATATAGTCGAGATAAATTTTATAATCGTTTCCAGATACCAAAAAATCCCGCAAAGCGTAATAAAACATTTTGTAATAAAAATTATTATGAGACCCTTGATTAAACTGCTCATGATTTAATGATTTTTTGTTAAGTACCACAGTGGCTTTAAAACGCAAAGCCTCTGTTTCCAAAAACAGATCAATTAAGGCTTTGTAAAAATCAATCTGCTTAGTGTGTAACTTCGTCCATTTTAATTCAGTTTTGTAGTTATGTTGGTAACGCAGGGTTTTTATTTGACGGTTAATAGTCTCGACGCGCTCTTCAGGACAACAAATTGTACCAAGCACCATGACATCAGATTTATCATGTTCAAGATGACAACTTTCATCACAGAATAGCTTGTAGTGGCTTGGTGATGCTTGATTATCAGACATAGATAGAATTTCTTTAATTCTCGGGAGTATTAGCCAAACTAGCTTTTAAACTAATCATTAAATTGGACTCCCAATTCTCGTAACGCTCTTCCTTCACGGCATTAAAAAAATGCGGGTAATCTTCAGGACTTAAGAAAAAGAAATAATATGTCCAGCTTAAGTCAACACCCTTTAACTTTTGATTCAATTCAATAAAATGCTTTTTGCCTTCGCGCAGCTTGGCTTTGTTTTTATTTGAATCATCGCCATCCGCTTTAATTTCTACAACCAACACTTCTTTTTTACCCGCTATCGTCATAAAAAAATCAGGATTGAAGTTTTCTGACTTGGCGTGGGTTTTAGCGGTTGTTTCGGGTTTGTAAGAATAAGGAAAAGCATAAAAGCCTTTATCAGGACTTTTTAACACTGAATCGAATAAACAAATATTATGAAAAACATGCTCAACAAATTTTGTTTCCGGCTCGGAAGACGTTACGATAAAATTAGTCGGTGATTTAAAATCCGTTTTACTGATTGGATGTAAATTGCTTAATAAATACACCTCTTCGTCTCTAATGCGATCATTGCCATACTTGGCGGCCATTTCACGCACTTCCAAAAAACTCTTCCATAACGGCTTTTCATCATCCGATAAATCAGCGTCCAGATTATCTAAATAAAAAACATGCGTATGGTCTCTTAACGCACTTTCAGAAAAAGATTGTCGGTTTAACTTGCGAATATCGGCATAGATTAAATTATTCGGTTTCATTTCATAACGGGGTGACACCTTGCCCAAATCCCGAAACAACGGTCCGAAAGCAGATTGTGTTTTTAATAAATTTTCCTGAGAAATATAATCAGTTTCTTGATGGGTACGAGCCAGATTATCCTGGATAAGGCTTTTTATCCGTTGACTGCCCCAGCGGGCCGATAGCTCATCATCTTTATCTTTTAAAAACAATTTAATGCGCTGCGCTGCCTCCTCAATAGTAAAAATATCGCGATTCTCAATCAAGGTCGCCACTTTGCCGGAACGATTATAGGTGGTTAATTCTTCGTATGAACGTGACTGAGGAGAATAATCGATGGTTACAGGTTCACTGGCTGGTTTTGACTTGACCTCGTTGGTTTGCTGAACGACCTGATAATCAATATTGTGCAGTTCAAACACAAAAGCTTGGTGTACCTCAGAATACCCCCAGGAAAGCCGGTTTTCAATTTCCAGCACATCACGGTACAAGTTGGCGATTTGTGGCGTCCAACGCTCATGATTATTGATTTTAACCATCGCATAACCGCCCAATCCCAACGGCATTCGCAAACCTCGCCCCAACACCTGCGAGATTAACAACTTGGAATTAAATGCCCTATTTTCATGAGGTACGATTTGAAAAACATTTTTCACATCCCAGCCTTCCGTCAACATACTAACGGAAATAATCCATTCCACCGGGTTTTGTGCATCATCGACCGTTTTTAACATCTGCACATTATCACTGCGCACTTTTTCCGCTTTATCAACCAGCGCTTTTACGCGTACGCCATCAGCGCCGCTGGGAATACCTGACGCGATCCAAATCACCTTTTTTTCTGCTTCCTGTCGACTTATGTTTTCCTTGCCGGCAATAAAATTAACCAAGTCATTCCATACTTCAACACAAGACACGATTTTTTCCGTAACAATCAAGCTGATTGGCTTAAGTATATCGCCGTAAGCTTCCTGATTAAGTAAATGGTTTTGATAAGATTGTTCAAAGCCGCAATCAACGCCGATTAATCGACTCAGTACATAATCGACTTGCTTGACAACCCGCGCCTCAATCGCCTTTTTTAAACTGTAACGATAAACAATATCAGGGAAATATCTATCACCAATATACGGTGTACCCGTAAAATTAACGATAAAATGAAAACCATAGTCAGGGTTTTGTAGAAAATCCAACCAGCGTTTAGTCGCTTGATCTACGCCGCTGAAAATATGATGCGCTTCATCATTTAATACCAGCGTTCTACCACCCTTACCGGTAAAACTGTCACGAATAGATGAGCCAGTACGATCATAAACAGCATGAATATTTTCCACACAAATATCGCCCGCTAAAATAGGATCATTGGCAGTTTTAATGCTCGGATTTAGATAGATTGCATCCAGTTCTTGCAGAATGGTCGTTAAATTGGGATCAGCACTCAATTGTAAAAACTTGTCTTTCAAGCCCTCTTCAATAGTCAGCGTAGGGCATAACACCAGCACCTTATCGACTAAACCTTCCGCCAGCATCACTCTTGCCAAACCATAAATTGCAAAGCTTTTACCTGTACCCGTTGCCAAATCAACAGTAACCGACTTTTTATCAGCCAAGGCAAAACTGCTTAAATAATTGTGGAGCGTATTGTCATAAAAGCTTTGCAGTTTTACATTGCGGTCAAAATTGTCAGTGGCTAAATCACCGGTATTTTTGTACCGGCTGGAAATCAAGAACTTCAATGCCGTTTTAATGGCTTCGGTCTGAAAAGCGTAATGCTTGCCGCTTAACGCCTCCAAAAATGCATCATATTTATTAACAATATTGCTAACGGCTGCGTCTTCATCCAGAACCTGCAATACAAAATCATCATTACGATAAGTGACAGACATTAGTTAGCTCCCTTTATGGTTATTTTTTTCTCATTGCCGTATTTATCCACCAGTATCAGCATAACGGTATCGCCACATAGCTCAATGGGCAGTCGAATATCCAACTTTTCACAGGCCGCTGCCTGCATTTCAAAACCGCCATTGATTTGTTGCTTTAAGAGCTTTAACTCTTCGATTTGCAAAGTTTCGTCAAGGGCTTGTTCTAAGCGTTTTAACTCCTCTGTTACCAGATCTTCTGCCCAAAAAACCCGCGATAAGTTGAATATATCCTCTTTGTAATCCAAATCTACCAGCACCATCGACAGGGTGGCAAAATTAGGAAAGTCTTCTGGATCAGTCGCTAAGGTATTGGCGCGAAATTGGGTTAGTCGAATCACATGATCCTGTCCACCGAAACTAAATACATCATGATTTTCGACAGCCGAAGTCAAGCAAGACCATTCCACCAGCGGTTGCGAAATAAAATCAAACCCTACCGCATCAATCACCGCGTTCACATCAGCTTCGGAAGACGGTTGTTGTAACGCGCCCGCCTTGTTGTTTTCCAGTAAGCGTTGCAAGACAGACAATGGCACTTTCAGGAAAATATAACGGGTATTGCCGCGCTTAATCTCATCCTGCATAAAGTTCATCGCCACAATCGGCGCAATGACATAAAACCGGTCACCCGCCTGTCCGCCCATAACAGTGTGCAAGCTGTCCACAAAACCTTCTTCCAGCACCATGTCCTTGTTATTGGGGTAATCCCAGACAAATGCAGAATCACCCGCTATATAACCATCCGCCTCAAAGGCTTTAATTTTATGCGGGGCGTCACGCAGATTAAACAACTGCATAACAAAGGGCTTGTAATCTTCCCAGGGCAAATGATAGATTTTTTGTTTGTCGTAAATGCCCGCATTCAGCAAAACAAACTCTTTTGCTTTTAGCGGTTTCGGCTTGAGGGTTTTATTCTTGGGCTCAATGAAAGAAATCAAAAAAGTGATGCGACCGATAACAACCGCTTTTTCACCGGCTTTTAAGCCCTCAGTATCTTCAAGCACAATTAGCCGTAACAGTTGGAACTTGTCTTCGGGACAAACCAGTGAAAATTTTTCAGCCTTATTACCGCTTAAGTATTTTTCGGTAAATTCGGCAAGGTCTTCCAGTAAGGCATCGGTAATGATTAAATCGCCGCGCCTCGCTTTGTCATAAACCATCAGCAAGCCGCGGCTACCGGATTTTGAATGTTCGGTAAAATCAGTAACACGTTCATATTCGCGGCGCTCATCTTTAGTTACCGAACCGACATTGCTGATTAGATTCAATAAGCGTTTTTGAATGGTATATATGGCTAACTTGCCGCAATCCATACCAATCCAGCGGCGGTTAAGTTTTTCAGCAGTGGCTAAGGTTGTGCCGGAACCGGCGAAAGCGTCCAAGACGATGTCATTTATTGAGGAACTTGAATTGATTACGCGATTTAAAAACTGCTCTGGTTTTTGTGTTGGATAATCGACTCGTTCAGCCGCTTGTGAGTTGACGGGGTAAATATCTAACCACATATCGGTAGGTGAGACACCTTGAACTTCATCTAAATATCGTTTGATTCTAGCGACACCGTTTTTTGTATAGTACAGACGGTTTTCATCTTCGTAACGCTGCATTGTTGTTAAAGGGCAGCGCCAAATTTTTACTATGCCCTTCCATTCATATTCATAGCCACCACCTTTTAGACCTGCTCCAACCAAATCGCCATCTGTGAATCTTTTTCCATCTGGGTCAATATGCTTATATCGCGTTGCTAAATGCTCCTCAGAATATTGAGAATATTGAGGTAAAAATTTTGTCTGTTCTGAACGGGAGTAATACAGAATCAAATCATGAACGTTTGCATAGGTTTTAGAATCGCTATGTGCTGAAGTACGTTTCCAAATAATTTCGTTCTGGAAATTAAATTCACCAAAAACCTCATCCATCACCGCCTTGATATAGTGTCCTTTTTTCCAGTCTAAATGCACATAGATAGAACCATCATCCGCCAGAATCTCCCGCAACAATACCAGCCGCTCGCGGGTAAATTCAATAAACTGTGCGCCCATGACTTTATCACGATAGGCTTTCTCACGGTCTTTCATAAAGTCTTGTTTGGTGGCAAACGGCGGATCAATATAAATCAGTTTGATTTTGTTTTTTGTGCCGTAACGATTCGCGCCGCGTTGATCGTTATAAATCGCTTTAAGTGCCAACAGATTGTCGCCAAAAATCAGCAAATTGCGCCAGTCATCGTCAAAGGGATTATCGGTATTGAAACTACGCATTTCCTGCAACGGCGCAGCAGGTGTACGGCTTAAAATATCCGGCTCGGATTTTTTTCCTTTATATTGCAACTCATAAACGGCGGTGCGTTCTACATAATCCGCTTCATCGGCAAACAGCAGGTTTTTATAATGGGCAGGTAACGGCTTGCCTTGTTCAATCAATTGAATCAGGCGTTGTTTTTCTTGTTCGGTAAGCGACATATTCTTCCTAAAAAAATAACCCGCCGGGTTTTGTAGCATAATTAATGCTGCACAGCGGGTTTTGTTGCGTCTATTCTCTGATAAAGAGCGCCAAATGACAACACACTGGCTTACTTTGATTTAACACGAATGCAGGAGGAAAATTGAAGAAAAAATATATCGTTTGGCAATATGTGCTATTTACCAGTCAACTCCCTATTTCGCATTACCCAATCATAACAGGTCACCTGAAGCGTGACGGGGCTTGCAACCACGTCACTTACGTTTTGAAAGCGATTGAAACCTTCAAACGTTTCGGGCGGGGTTGTTGAGAGGGAACTACGCATTTAGGTAACTCGCGGAAAATACCCTCTCCAAAAGTTGCAACATAGCCACCTATTTAATCTATTTATAATCCGTGAATCTGTGGCGGTTTTTTGGTTACCAGCACTTTAGCCCCCCGTGGGCTTTTTAAAGATGTTATCAGAAAAACTTTTGTCCTGATCCACTTCTGATAACAGCGATTCATCTTCTTCAAAAGCAGTTATGTTTCCAGCGCTCAATTTGATCATTAAGCGAACCTCGTTTCTTGAGTCTGCTGAATTTAAGGCATCTTCGTAACCGATTTTACCAGCCGTATACAAGTCATACAGTGCTTGGTCAAAAGTCTGCATACCTTGTTCGCGTGAATTTTTCATTAACTCTTTAAGCTTTTCAATCTCGCCTTTACGGATATAATCCTTAACCAAAGGCGTATTAATCAATATTTCAACGGCCGGATAACGACCTTTACCGTCAGAGCGTTTAATCAGTTGTTGAGCAACAATTCCTTTCAGGTTTAGTGACAAATCCATCAATAACTGACTATGCATCTCATCAGGAAAGAAATGTAAAATCCGATCCAAAGCCTGATTGGCATTGTTGGCATGCAGTGTAGACAGACATAAATGTCCGGTTTCAGCAAAGGTAATGGCATTCTGCATGGTTTCCCGCGTCCTGATTTCACCAATCAAAATCACGTCAGGTGCCTGCCGCAGCGTATTTTTTAAAGCTACTTCATAAGATTCTGTATCAATACCTACTTCGCGCTGGGTAATAATACAACCCAGATGCGGGTGCTGAAACTCTATCGGATCTTCAATAGTAATAATATGCCCGTTACTGTTCTGATTGCGATGCTTGATTAAAGCCGCTAAGGACGTTGATTTACCGGTGCCCGTAGCGCCCACAAAAAGAATGAGGCCACGCTTTTCCATAATCATTTCTTTTAAAATAGGCGGTAAAAACAAAGACTCGGCATCGGGTATTTCGTTTTCAATCCGGCGCATGACCATGCCGGCAGAATCTCGCTGGGTAAAAGCGCTAACCCGGTACCGACCAAATTCCGGCACACCAATAGCGAATTGGCATTCTTTGGTATTTTCAAACTCATCTTTTTGCCGCTGAGTCATAATACTCAGCACCGCTTCTAAAGACTGTTCGGCTGTCAGTGGAATTTTGGATGTCTCGATAAGCGCGTTATCAACCTTAATAGTGGGTGCCCGTCCTGCTGTTATAAATAAATCAGAGGCTTTTTTTTGAGCCATTAATGTAAATAACACGTTAAAATTCATTTTTTACTCCTTAACGAAAACTATCTTTATTTACGGCTTTAATCATGGCTTCTTTTGAAGTCACCAAGCCTTTATCAACCAATTCTCTCAGGTTTTGATCCAGTGTTTGCATACCGTCTTTACGCCCGGTTTGAATGGCGGAATACATTTGTGCCACCTTGGCTTCCCGAATCAGGTTTCTGATCGCCGATGTGCCTACCATAATCTCATGTGCGGCAACGCGGCCACCGCCCGTCTTTTTCATAAGTGTTTGCGAAATGACACCCTGTAACGATTCTGACAACATAGAGCGAATCATGTCTTTTTCTGCGGCCGGAAAGACATCAATAATACGGTCGATAGTTTTTGCCGCAGAAGTCGTATGTAGCGTACCAAAAACAAGGTGACCCGTTTCCGCAGCAGTCAGTGCCAGACGGATGGTTTCCAAATCACGCATTTCACCCACCATAATAATATCGGGATCTTCACGGAGTGCCGAGCGTAACGCCTCATTAAAACCATGGGTATCACGATGCACTTCACGCTGGTTAATTAAACATTTTTGGCTTTCATGAACAAATTCGATGGGGTCTTCAATGGTCAGTATATGGGCGTAATCATTGCAATTAATATGATTAATCATCGCCGCCAGTGTGGTCGATTTACCGGAACCCGTAGGCCCCGTGACTAAAATCATGCCACGCGGTTTTCGGGTCAATTCTTCAAAAAACTTGGGTGCATTCAAATCTTCCAGAGACAGCACCTTTGAGGGAATGGTTCTAAAAACACCCGCAGCCCCACGTTGCTGATTAAAGGCGTTCACACGAAAACGAGCAATTCCGGGCAGCTCAAACGAAAAGTCGGTTTCTAAAAATTCTTCATAATCACGCCGCTGCTTGTCATTCATGATGTCATAAATCAAGGCATGCACCGTTTTATGATCCAGTGCAGGCATGTTAATTCGCTTGATATCACCATCAACCCGGATCATGGGAGGTAACCCAGCCGATAAATGTAAATCCGATGCTTTATTTTTAACTGAAAAAGCCAGTAACTCTGCAATATCCATAAAATTTCCGAGTAAAGTAGTCGATAAAAACAATTAAATTTTTGTACTCTAGCGCAATTCTTTGCTTTTTTGAAGCGATACTGTTTAATGACGTTTTAATTATTTCCTGATGACGATGATAAATACCAGACTTAACCTTATACTTGCGCAAATCAGACAAGCTGAAGTGGCTTATCACCGTAAACTGGGATCGGTTTTGTTACTGGCGGTGAGCAAAACCAAAACTGCAAAGGATATTGCAGCGGCTTATCAAGCGGGACAACGCCATTTTGGCGAAAATTATTCCCAGGAAGCGCAAAAAAAACAACAGGAACTGGGAGGGTATGACATTACCTGGCATTTCATTGGACCGATACAATCCAATAAAACCAAAGCACTTGCGCTGCATTTTGACTGGGTACACAGTGTTGATAGTTTTAAGATTGCCAAACGTCTTAGCGAGCAACGCCCCGTTAGCTTACCGCCATTAAACATCTGTCTGCAAGTTAATATCAGCGGCGAACAAAGCAAGTCCGGCATTACCCTGAATGAATTGCCGCCACTGTGTGAACTTGTGGCTGCATTGCCCAACATAAAGTTGCGTGGTGTGATGGCGGTGCCCATGCCTGAAGAGGATTTTGACTTGCAACGCCAACCTTATAAAACACTTTATGAGGCGGTTGCAAAATTGAATAATCCAGAACTGGATACCTACTCATTTGGAATGAGTGGCGACTTAAACGCCGCGATTGCAGAAGGCGCGACTATTGTCCGGATTGGCACTGCATTGTTTGGTGCACGAGAATATGTCTAACGCTGATCATTAGCACCAGTATTTTTTCTGTGCATAAAATAGTGGTCATCAAGTACGGCCATTATTTCTTCACAGTCTATGATATTTTTACTGTCCGCCAAAATGTAATCCGCTAAGGCCATAATGGCATGCCAATTCGATCTATCGCTTATAAAATTGAAGGCTGCCAAAAATAACTCAGTCAGTTTTTTTTCCCTGTGCGACTGACTGGTAACAAGACAATCCAGATAATCATTGATGGTCTCTAAATCAGCAGAGCCGCCATAATAATGCAGGGCATTAAAATTTACCAAGCGTGGATTAATCGGTTCATTATCACGCAGGGCAATATAATTGGCCTCGGCCAAGGGGCCTGCGAGTAAATTGATAATATCCGCTTCAAAAGCAATTTGATAAGCCTGTTTTTGTGTTAAAGAAAAATCACAGACTGCTTCCTCAACTGAAGAGGGCAAGGTGTGAATCAAACGCCCACCCTCTATTTTAGTAAAGCAATGCTTACACTCATCATCCGATTGGCATAAACATTCAGCCGGTTGAAAGTCATAGTTTAGTTTTTTTATAAAAACCTGAAAAAAAACCGGCGGCAGTTGTTTTTGTTTGTTACCGAGATAAATTGCAGCGGCATGACCCGCTTCATGGACTGCGGTTTTTCTGCTGAGTTCGGCATGATTGATCGGGCGAAAATCGATAGATGTCTGTCTGCGTTTCATAATAGTCCCGTTAAAAAAAATGCGAACCCACAGTTCGGTCCGCATTATCGAGAGGTAGGATGGTTAACTGATGTTGTAAAGAGAGCAACGACAAGTTGAACAAGAGTTTAGCGGCTTAATTAAATCTTGAAAATGTGACATATTGCCGCGCGACAAAATGCCGCTAAATTTGGCATTTTAATTGCTTAATACAATGGATTTGTTCGGCATTAATGCTTCCAACATCAGGCTACAAGGCATCTGCCAGTTTAACTTATCACCCTTTAATGTGGCATATCACCTACTGAATAGGGCATATCACCTATTTTCTGGCTAAAGCGTAAATAAGCGCTACAAAATGCTTAATTTTTAACCCCACTATACTTGTTCAGGACTCCAGTCCAACACACCTTTTTGTAACAAAAAAAAACGGCTTTCGCCGTTTTTTTTGCTTTGTCTGCATCGCTTGCCGACGCTAGCCTTGTCTGCCTGCTTTTATTCCTCTGCTATTTCAATCGCTCTTCACGACTCCTTATCTCTTCTTGGTAAATCTTGGCTAGCGATACGCTTGGCTGTTCTTTTATATTTTTCTATTTTTTCCATATATAAATCTGGTATCGTTATCAGGGATTTAGGAGTTTGTAGCTTTTTGTGTGCTTTTTTACTTGTCAAGATTTAAAAAATGGAAAGCCATAACAGTCTGTCAGCCCTCTTCAAATCCGGTAACTATTAATTGCACTTATTAATTTAAGGCAAGTATTAATAGCCATTCCAATCGTCATTATCTATTTATTATATGAATAAAATTATAGTGTTAACTTTACTACTACTGCCTTTTTCTTGTTGGTCAGGTACGCCCTGCTCGGGTAAAAAAGCGGGTATTTCACATTGTAACGGCTCTCAGTTTGTCTGTAATGATGGCAGTTACAGCCAGTCTACAAAAGATTGTTCCCGTTATATCAGCGGCAAACCGCAACAACAAAGCAGTCCTGACACTTCTGAAACCACTTTTACTGCCGCATCGACTGCCCAAAGTAACACAGAGGTTTTACGAACCGGTCATATCCTTAAACTCGATTACCTGGGTTTTACCGTTTGGCTGGACTGTTCTCAGCGGGGAGCCATAAAATTTCAGTATGTTGCACAGCACGATAATGGCAATACCAAACGCTTTAACAATTTTTTTCTTGATCCGAATGTTCCGGCTGAATGCCAACAAAAAACCGCCAAGGCTTATGGGATGAAATATGATAGAGGTCACCAAGTACCCGCTAATCACCTTGATGCCTCAGAAACATCCATTAAGGCCACCAACACCATGACCAATATTCTGCCCCAAGCTGCGAATATGAACCGGGGAGCTTGGTTACAAACGGAAGAAATTATTGAATGTTATCGAGACATTGATGAGTTATTAATCATAGGCGGTGTTATTTGGGGTAATAACCCGGCAGATGATTATTTTGTAGAATCGCACGGTGTCAAAACCCCCGATTCTTTTTGGAAGGTCATTGTAAGGGACGTAGGTCAAGATGAGCGAGTGATTGCGTGGATTGTTCCTAATAATCAAGAGGCTACAAGAAAACATCTGGATCAATATTTGGTTAGTATTGATGACTTGGAGCATTTGACCGGTGAAAAAATACCCGTTGCTGATTATGCTAAACACGACAAACCAGTTCAATCCTGGATGATTCCGTCAGGCTGTAATAAAAGTTAGTGCAATCGGCTACCAATTTAAGTCGGGACACTTTTGACTATGAACAATCACGGTGAACCCAGAAAGAGTAACGATAGGTTGTAAGGGTAGAAAATTTTCTACCCTTAGCACGTCGTAATTTGCAACGTTAGTCGCGGGTTAGCGACAGCGTAACCCGACAAATCGAAGTGTCTATAAATCAATCAATTGTATGCTTTGTAATTGCCATCCATGGCAACTGGATTCCGGCCAACCCTCGCTTCGCTCTCCCTGCCGGAATGACGGGCTTTTTGGCACTTGGCAAATTATTCTGCTGCTCAGTGTTCCACCTTAAGTTGGTAGCCGTGCAATCAAACCCAAATATTTTTTGACAAAACAAGACAACCGGTCATATCATTGAGCTATGCCTAGAATATCAAAAAAACTAACCAATCGAGAAAACCTGCTAAAACAAGGGGTGACTTTGCTGATGCAGCAAGGTTATCACGGTACAGGCCTGAAAGAAATCTTGGATGCCGTGCAAGTCCCCAAAGGTTCTTTCTATAATTATTTTGGCAGCAAAGAGAATTTTGCTGCGGAAGCCATTCAGCACTATATAAATCCCTTTATCGATCAATTAAATAGCCATTTGCAAAATCCGGACAATGATGCCCTAAGTGCTATGCGGTGTTATTTTTATGAGCTGATTACAGAATTAGAAAAAGCTAATTATAAGGGCGGTTGTTTATTAGGCAATTTAATGGGCGAAATGGGTGATACCAGTGAGCTTTGTAAAACATCCTTGCAAACGGCGACTCATCGTTACCGGGATTTATTGCAAACAGGCTTACTTAAGGCACAGCAGGAAGGGACGATAAGAGCTGACAAATCAGCAGAGGAAATGGCTGATTTATTGGTTAATATGTGGCAAGGTGCTTTATTAAGAATGAAAATTGAACAATCTTCCACACCGCTTAAGCAATGTTGCGAGAATTTATTGGATGATTTTTTTAAAGCCTGATATATTATAATTTTTCAAGACGACCAGTCGTTTAATTTAACCTAGGAGACATTACCATGCCAAAATATATTATCGAACGTGAAATTCCCGGTGCAGGCGCATTAACCGCACAGGATCTGCAAGGCATATCGCAAAAATCATGCGGTGTTCTTAAGGACATGGGTCCAAAAATTCAGTGGGTAGAAAGCTATGTAACAGACGATAAAGTCTACTGTGTTTATATAGCACCCGATGAAGCAACCGTAAGATCCCATGCTGAACAGGGCGGATTTCCTGCCAATCGTATTTCCGAAATAAAAACGATGATTGACCCGACCACAGCTGAAGCTTAATCGCTATTATTCGATACTCAAGTTTTTAATTCTTGATTTTGGAGAATTCAGCTATAACAAGCATTAGGCGTAGGCCGGAATAAGACCACCCAAGCGTAGCGCGTGGTGGCGTTTCCGGCGCACTCTTCAACATGCCGGAAACGCTTGTTCTCGCTTACGCTTGAAAAACTTTATTCCGGCCTACCTCTATTAGCCGTTATGTTACTGGTTATCCAGTATTTATAAAGTCAAGGTAAGAAAACTAGAAGATTGAGTATTAAGTTACCGTGCCCGTCAGGTGCGCTACAAATCTTAAAATAATCTGTCATGTACGCATTTCCATGCCACTGTGTTGGGAATGCTTTTACAACGTCATACTGACCCTAAGTGGATTCCATGAAATTAGAAACAATAGCCGTACACGGTGGTTATAGCCCCGACCCAACCACCAAAGCAGTGGCAGTACCTATTTATCAAACCACGTCTTACGCCTTCGACGACACCCAGCATGGCGCTGATTTATTCGACCTGAAAGTGGCCGGTAATATCTACACCCGCATCATGAATCCAACGACTGACGTATTGGAAAAGCGGGTAGCCGAATTGGAAGGTGGCTTGGCCGGACTGGCGGTAGCATCGGGTATGGCAGCCATAACCTATGCCGTTATGACCATTGCCGAAGCGGGCGATAACATCATTTCTGCGGCCACTTTGTATGGCGGTACTTACAATCTGTTTGCCCACACTTTGCCGCAATACGGCATTAATGTACGTTTTGCCGATTATCGTGACCCGGCTGCTTTCGAGCAATTGATCGACGACAAAACCAAGGCTATTTTCTGCGAATCGGTCGGCAATCCACTGGGCAACATTACTGATTTTGAAGTCCTGGCCGACATTGCCCACCGTCACGGCATACCCTTGATTGTGGATAACACCGTACCGTCTCCGTATCTGTGCAGACCGATTGAGCACGGTGCCGATATTGTCGTGCATTCACTAACAAAATATCTGGGCGGTCATGGCAATAGCATTGGCGGTATTATTGTTGATAGCGGAAAATTTCCTTGGGCTGAGCACAAAGACCGTTTTCGTCGTCTTAATGAACCTGATGTTTCCTACCATGGCGTGGTTTACACCGAAGCCTTGGGGGCGGCCGCGTATATTGGACGGGCACGCGTAGTTCCGCTGCGTAATACCGGCGCGGCCATTTCGCCGTTTAACTCTTTTTTAATCTTGCAAGGCATTGAAACCCTAGCGCTGCGCATGGACAGGATTTGTGACAACACCGTCAAAGTCGCGCAATTTCTGCAAAACCACAGCAAAGTGGCGTGGGTTAATTACGCGGGGCTTGATGACCATCCAGACAAGCCTCTGGTTGATAAATACATGGGTGGACGCGCTTCAGGCATTCTCACCTTTGGCTTAAAAGAGGGGCGCAAGGCGGGTGAGAATTTTCAGGATGCTTTAAAACTATTCACCCGACTGGTCAATATCGGCGATGCCAAATCGCTGGCTTGTCATCCTGCATCCACCACGCACCGGCAATTGTCCCCCGAAGAGTTGGTCAAGGCTGGCGTTACCCAAGAAATGGTACGCCTATCAATTGGCATTGAGCATATCGATGATCTTCTGGAAGATCTGGAACTGGCATTGGCGACATCTTGATTGACAAGTAATTGAATTTTGACTACAAATTGGCAAATTATTTCAGAGCAGATTGAAACTGCAACCGGAGAGGCATTTAAATTTGTGTCTGTTCAGGCGCTTTCCGGTGGAGACATAAATTCTGCTTTTAGGTTACAAGGTACTGATAAGTCGTATTTTGTTAAGTTAAATAATACGGCTACCCACTTAAAGTGGGACAAATAAAAAAATTAACAGCACACAACCCATAATTTCCTAACCCGTGTAATATGGGCGAATGATAAAAAACACAACGACCGAAGCCATCCGAACAACCTGCCGA
>Ga0268283_1001003_pt1 | contig 14863 bp, 20 predicted proteins | sample saktaG_13_FD_190140 | JGI IMG/M metagenome (GOLD analysis project Ga0268283, IMG submission 190140) | Saline water microbial communities from Sakinaw Lake, British Columbia, Canada - sak_2013_06_06_36m | ecosystem: Environmental > Aquatic > Non-marine Saline and Alkaline > Saline ... | reverse complement strand
TGTAAGATTGTGTACACATGATTTTACACTTGACACATCTGCTGCAACCCGCATTCTATTGTGTAAAGCAAACTTACTTTTTGAATAATTTTACACTTGTAACGATAGTGTTAAAGACTTATATTACACATTGAATTTAACGGGGAGTAAATCATGTCGAACATCGGTTATATCCGAGTTTCATCGGTCGGGCAGAATACGGAACGTCAATTAGCCAGCCTTGAATTGGATAAACTATTTGAAGATAAATGTTCAGCGAAAAACACTGACCGACCCCAGCTCAAGAATTACCTTGAATGGTTGCGCGACGGCGATCCATTGACCGATTGGCACGGGACTTATTCGACCTGCAATCATTGATAAGTCAGTTGATGGTTAAACGGGTGGCAGTGAAGTTTCACAAAGAAAATCTAATCTTTGAACCCGATACCTCTAACGCCATGAATCAGTTAATGTTGCACATGATGGGTGCGTTTGCTCAGTTTGAACGTGAATTGATAAAGGAACGGCAACGGGAAGGGATAGCGGCGGCTAAGGCTAAAGGAGTTCGGTTTGGTGCGAAACGGAAATTGACGGATGCACAGATAGCGGAGATTAGAATTCGATTAGCGGGTCACTGTGATAAATCGGCATTGGCACGCGAGTTCGGTATTTCACGACCGACACTGTATGGATTGATTAAGGGAGTTTGACTAGAGAAACTATTTCTCTATAATCTGCACATGGGAAAAATATATACTGAAGCTGGCTGGTTAATTCGTGTCCAAGGCAATGAACATCCGCCAGTTCACGTTCATGTTTTGCATCCGAATGGCAAGGCGTTGATTACACTTGATGGTCAGATTAAGAATTCTGGTGTGCCAGCCAAAGTTATCAAACAAGCTGTTGAATGGATAGCATCACATCAAGACCTTATCAAATCTGAATGGCAACGAATGAACAATCCACGCAGGAAATCATCATGAGAAAAAATAGCTTTCGTTTAGAGACCATTACCACTGTCTTACCGCATAAACTCGACATCACTTACACGGATAAAAGTTTGATAACGGTAGACTTAACACCGCTTATTCAATCATTGAAAGTATTCGCACCACTGGACACAGTGGAAGAATTTACCAGTGCTACGATTACGGATTTTGGTTTTACGATTGAGTGGGCGTGTGGTGCATCACTGGATTCCGATAGATTATTTGAAATGGCGTTGGAACAATCGGGCATGGTTGCCAATGCCCATTTTAGACGTTGGCAAGATGCGAACGATTTATCATTAACTCAAGCTGCACAAGCCATTGGATTAACACGCCGAACGATTAGTCAATATAGAACTGGCAAACGACCTGTCCCGCGTACTGTTTCGCTAGCGTGTAAAGGATGGGAAGTAGAACAAGTGAAAGGTAATGACTATTTTTCACACTTGTAATTTGAGTGGTTGCACATTCGTGTGCAGGTGGATAAACACCCTTATTTTGGGGATATTTCCTAGGAATTCTGGGGTATGGGGCAATAATAGGACGGTGAGTTACAAACTCACCGTCTTCTGTGGGGATGGTTTAAGCTGTCACGGGTACATCAATGACGTTTTGTTTTTTGATTTCTTCAGTCATTTTTGCACAACACGTTTTTAAAATAGCCAACGCTTCTTGCGGATTAAAATCAGATTGTAGATTATTCATGAACGCAATGACTTTAGATGCGTCATCTGTCATGACAACTGATTTTAAATAACTGATTTTTGCAGTCGGTGTATCCGTGGGTTTGTTATTCAAAGCACGTTGTTCGGATTTGATAAGCTCACGGATTTCTTTCACAGAACAATTTTGATTCACTACTTTTGCATAAACTTGTAGTGCGACATTCTTATTTTTTGGTGCTGAGATTTCATAGCCCACAGTTGCGGAGATGCCCGTCATAGGCTGCTCATTGTTGAAGAACTTGGCTAGGTTCATCAACCGATTACGATGTTGGTGAGTCAGCGCACATAATGTGCTGTGCTTAATACCGTGTAATTTAATAAAATCGTTCAAATCCATTCTTTGATTGTTAGCTCTGTTCTGTAGTTCAATCAGTATTTGCCCTTGCATAATCTGAGCTTGGTGTCCTATCTCGTCAAATTGCTGCATAAGGGCTTCGGGTTTCTGTTTTGACAAATCACCACTGTCCGCTAACACTGAAGGGGCATTGTTAGAACTGTCCATTAGAACGCGACTGGTAGCACTATTAGAACTGCTGCTTGAAACAGGTCTATTTGAAGCGAGAGCTAAATTGGATAACTGATTATTTCTGTTGTTATGGCTCATGGTTTTAACTCCTAATATCTGTTGAGGGATGCGACATGATTCACATTCATGTAAGGTTCGGGATTTTTGATATAAGCGTTGTCACTCGTTAAAAGCAGCACATAGTTTTGTGCGAGGTAATTCATAATATCTTCGACCACTCTTCTGGCTGACGGCAAATCCCTAAACGGTTTGATACCCTCACATTTCTTCTTGATTTCGTGCATGGTTAAAACCCCGTGTTTAGCAAATAAATCGTACACTATCTTAATTTGGTCACAGTTATTGATGATGCCGTTGTTGATGCAATAGCTGTACACACAATCAATCAGCTGTCTCATCATGTAAATGGCACTGAAAATATATTCAGATGGAATGTAATACTCACCATTGGTTCTATCGTCATGGATTGAAAACGAGTTTTAGATGTACCACTGGGTTGCTCGGCAATCACATATAAGTTAATCGCTGCTTTTTTACCGTCCTCATAAGCACAGTTAAATCGTTTGCTGGTCATGGCACTAAAAGCCCCCAACAGTAACAACGTGACGGTATTCACGGGAAGGTGACAAACTTCGCTCAAATGCCATGATAGTTTTCTGGTTCGGGATTCAGGGGCAATCACACAAGAGACTAGGTTTGGATGATTTTGAACGTTACTTGAACTGTCTATCATGCTGTTTATGTCAATAAGCGGTTTGACTTTTTGTAGATTGAAAAGCGATGTGTTTTTATTCCAATCCAATGCTAAATCATAATTGTTGTTACAAACAAAATGGCAGTAACATTCAAACGCATTCGTTAAGCAGTTTCCAGTAGGTGAGGTGATTTGCACCGCACCATCCTGTCTTATTTGAATTCTGATTTGATACCGGAGACCGTCAGCAAATGCAATGTGATATTCATGATGCAACCATGAATTGTCATACCACAATGGTGGATAGGTATCGTTAGGCACAGCCCCCGCAAATCGCAATATAAAATCAATGTTAAACAATCGATTGAATTTGATTATTTTCTTATCCATAAAACTCTCTCTAACTGGAAGGATGTTCTAGGAGGCTCTAAAGCCGACTAGAACGGTCAAGAACAAATGTTTAGTTTGCTGTCTAAGTATCGGAATTCGTTTTTAACGGTGTTTCCTTGGAGCGTATTTTCTACAAAACAAGTTTAAAAAACAAAATAATTTTATGTAAGCATTTGTTTTTATTTGTTATTTTATGAAAAATGTGCTGCGTTGTATTGTAAATAAACGCACGTTATTTTTTGAAAAACTAGACTTGTTTTTGTTATAAAACATTTGCGGGGTGCATCTAAGAAGTGCGTAATTTATGAACGTTAGCGTTGAATCATTGAAGCTCACCGATTCCCTATTCTCCCGCTAGCATATAAAATTGCTGAAACGAAAATAACATTTTAAAGACGCACCGGTTGCGGTTTTAAATTCATGATTAGGTCAAACGGATGAAATATGGGCTATACCAAAGATGAACAAATGGCGGCATCAGAAAATAAACGTAAGAAAAAAATATCATTGGATATTACAAGTGAGCTAAGAGAATTAACAGGCGAATCATTCGACACACTTGAAGATTGTTTGAAAGAGGAATTGTTAAAAGACGTACAAGATGAGCAATTCAAAATACAATCTAAAACCGTTTTGTATCGTGAGTTGAGAGCTGATGCGAATAATCCACTTAAAAAAGATAGATTAAAACTGTTGGGGGAGTTGCGTATTCGTTTGATCGAAACACCAATCAAATATGACAGGGAAGATAAATGCTTACGTTTATTATGCAGCTATGAAGTGAGAACAAAATACCTTCATTGTAAAAAACTGGATAATCCAAACTACCCAATAACCAATGACTTTATGCTAAAACATATTGAGACTATGCAGAATGAGCAATTGAAAATACCAATTGCTAGCGTGTTACTGACTCAGAAATTACTCAATGAGGTCGAAGATACGGTTAGCCATTGGGACATCATTGAAAAGGTAAAGACCGAAAAAAGCTCAACAGAGAGTGAATCCGATAGACGAACATTGAGACTAGAACAAAACAGCGGTTCTGTTGAACCGATTAACTTTCAGATAACCGATAAAAAACATAAAACACAAATCTTACAAATGGTAAATAACGTTACCAGACATCATCAATCCATCGCAAAAAGTAGATTGAAACAACATAGGAAATTACTTTTAGCCGACTACGAAACATATAAAAACACCCCTAAATCTTCAGTTCAATTCCATTGTAATGATGGTACGGCAACAGGAACAGTAGCAGGTGGAGCAGCGGGTGCTATGTCTCTATTGGGTGGTGTGTCTGTATTAAAGCATTAACAAGCGCAATGTTCGGCTCTATAACAGGTGGTGGTAAAGCATTGGCAGAATGGAATAATTCATCATTTCTTGTTTATGGAATGCCAACCAGTGTAATTGAAAAATTAGCTAAAGAAATAGAACAAGAGGATGAAACTATTTTTGATAAAATTAAAAGATATTTGCGGTTCTGATTACAGTCGGATTGAATGTAGCACATTGTGGTTCATGCTACTTTTCGTTCATACAAATACTTCTGAAACCCATTAAACACGTCGCTAATGTCTGCCGGCTTGCCCAAGTCGGCAATGGCATCCGCAATCGAATCATGATATTTCAAGCGCAACAATTGTGAAAGTTTGCCGCCTTCTAATTCTTCCACACCAATACTCACATAATGCGATAAAACAAAATCTAAAAACACTTGCTGTTTGCTGTTGAAATGCGTGCTGATAATCACCTTAGCTTTAGTGGCGCGTTCTTCACGGGTCAACGTCGGCAAGGCATACGCCACATGGGCTAGCACATCAAACAAGTCACTATTTTCAGCCTCAATAATCTTTTGCATTTCAAGTAATTGCGCGTGACCAAATCCTTTTTCAGCTAACCCTTCGAGCAACTTTTGGCGCGTGCTGGGTTCACTCCAAAAACTGGTGACGGTCGTATGTTGAATGTTTCGCGCTTTACCGTCTGCCAAAATCACTCTGATTTTGGTGCGAGTTGGCGGCTCTCTTGGTTCAGTCGATAGCAATTTAGGTTTTGATTCGATTGGTTCAGATTGTTCAGGTTCGCCGTCCCATTCTTTGTCTTCAAAATGATGATGTGCGCCGACAAAATCATAAACACTGAAATAATCTTTGCCATCATAAAGCCGCGTGCCACGCCCAATAATCTGTTTAAATTCAATCATCGAATTCACAGGACGCATCAACACAATGTTTCGTATGTTTCGCGCATCCACGCCCGTTGATAACTTTTGCGAAGTCGTCAAAATGGTCGGGATGGTTTTTTCATTGTCTTGAAAATCTGCTAGATATTGCTCACCCAACGCGCCATCGTCTGCCGTGACACGGTGGCAATAATTCGGGTTTGTGCTGGTTTTGGTTTGATTGATTAGGTCACGCACCAACAGCGCGTGTTCTTGTGTGGCGCAAAATACCAGCGTTTTTTCCTGTTGATTGATTTGCGACATGAACAATTCAACCCGCAGTTTTTCACGTTCAGGAATGATGATAATTTTGTTGAAATCCGCTTCACCGTAAGTTTTACCCGCGACGATTTCACCTTCAACCACCGTGTCATCGGCTGAATAAACGTAATTATCCAACGTCGATGCTACTTGTTTGATTCGGAACGGTGTTAAAAAACCATCATTCACGCCGTCTTTGAGTGAGTAAATAAAAACGGGTTCGCCAAAATAAGCATAAGTATCAACGTTATCTTTGCGTTTCGGTGTGGCGGTTAAACCCAACTGCACCGCAGGTTTGAAATACTCCAAGATGCCGCGCCAGTTCCCTTCGTCATTCGCGCCACCACGATGACATTCATCAATAATGATTATGTCGAAAAAGTCCGTGGGATATTGTCCAAAATAAGGTTCTTCGCCACTCATGAACGATTGAAAAATAGTGAAAAACAAACTGCCGTTTTTTGGCACACGACCTTTTTTACTGATTTCGCTGGGTTCAATGCGTACCAGTGCATCGTCGGGAAAGGCTGAAAAAGCGTTATAGGCTTGATTGGCTAAGATGTTGCGGTCAGCTAAAAACAAAATACGCGGCTGGCGCGTGGGTTCATTTTCACTTTGCCAGTCGGTTAAATTCCAACGGCTTTTAAATAACTTCCATGCCAATTGAAACGCAATAAATGTTTTGCCCGTTCCCGTGGCAAGCGTTAATAAAATGCGTGATTGCCCGTTTCCAATAGCTTCCAATACTTTTTCGATGGCAATATCTTGATAATAACGCGCCTTAAAATAGCCGCCTCGGTCTTCAAATGGCACGAACGCAAAGCGATCGCGCCATGCGTTTTGAATTGAAAATGTCGCGTTCCATAATTCTTGGGGCGTGGGATAGTTTGATAATTCACCTTCTTTGCCCGTGTCCATATCAATCGCGTAAATGCCTTGCCCGTTGGTCGAATAAGTAAAACGAATCTCTAACTTTCCCGCGTAGTTTTTAGCTTGCGCCACACCTTCTGACACAGATTTATTCCATGCCTTCGCTTCAATCACCGCTAAATATGTGTTTCGATATTGCAACACATAGTCCGCCGATAATGACTTTCCACGTTTGCCTGCACCTTCTAATCGTCCCAGCGTGATTGGATATTCATGGCGAATGCGGCTATTTTCAACCACGCCCCAACCCGCCGCTCTTAATGCAATATCAATATAATCGGCTCTGGTTTCGGCTTCATTCATCATCACAACTCCCCACTAAACGCCCGATGCAACAACGCTTTTTTTAGTTCATCGAGGGCGGCAATCTTGCGCGAATAGAGGGCTTCGAGGCGTTGGGTTTCTTCTCGTAACGAATTTAACTGATTAACAATTTCTTTTTGTTCTGAAATTGTGGGGTACTTAATTGGAAATCCCCTTACATCTTTTACATTTAGATTCGGAACGCCAGAGCTACTAATGCTTTTTAAAGCCAATGATTTAACAAAAGGAGAATTCAAATAATGCTTTAAAAAGTAACTATCTAGCTTGTTTTTTGTGGGTTTTATCAAAGTTACGCTGACATAAACGCTAAATTCAAATTCGTGTTCTACAACTCCCGCTTCACCAAATTTAGAACCAACTCTGGAATATAAAATATCGCCTTTTGCGGGTTTATTTTTCTTGGTAAGTTCCTGATGAAATTCTTTTGAAATATGTCGATATTTATCCAACACAACCTCACCATCTCTCACATTTTGCGCTGATAAAAATGGGATTCCTTCGTTTTCATCGACATATTTTGGAGTTGCCGCAACACCGCAGGTTATCAAATCACAAACATCAACTAACTCATTCTCCTCCCAACCTTCCCCCAGTTTCGTAAAAACCTCATTCAAATGACTTTCAAACAAAGCGCGTGCATTTTTTAGATTTTGCTGGGCGTTGGCTTTTGCGGTGGTGATGCTTTCAAAGGCTTCGTCGAGAAGGGTGACGAGGCGTTTTTGTTCGGGGAGTGGTGGAAGTGGGATTTAAATGGCAATTTAACGCCTTGCACTGTTGCTCCTGTCCCTTCTGCAACTATTAAGTCAGCAATGCTTTTTAGCCACCAAAAAAGAAAACGAATTAAAACAGTTTCAGAATCAATTGGAATAATTCCTCGAAGGTCTTGATTGATTGCAGTGTCTTGAGCTAAAAGACAGATTTTTCCTAAGCCCACTCTTGTTGCTATAACTACATTGCCGCTAGGTATTATATTTGTTGAACTTTTCTTAACTGCTTCTGTTGTAATTTTATATTCTGTTTCTTCAAGCAAATCTGAGCTTATATCTCTGACAGTAGCCCAAAAAATTTCACCAGAATAATAATTTTCGTTATTTTTGGGTGGTGTTCCTCCGCCAATAACCTCTGCAACTTCACCAAGCGTTTTAATTTCCCAGCCTGCTTTCATAACAACGCCCGAATCTTTGTTAAAACATCTAAACTTTCCGCATCGAGTGCGGTAATTTCGTCCATAATTTCAAATAAATTTCGATGGATTATTTCTTCACCACCGTCAGGATTTTTCACCGACAAATCGAACGTGGTTTTATCAATATCAGCCACATCAACGCGCCAGCTTTTAGGCGAATCAGCAAAGGTTTTTTGCAGCTCGATAAAATCCACAAGGTCAGCATCATTGAGCGGATTGGTTTTGCCCATGTTGCGTCCAACGTCGAGCGAGTAAAACCAAACGTGTTGCGTCGGTGCGCCTTTTTCAAAAAATAGCACGACAGTTTTCACGCCTGCGCCTTGAAATGTGCCAGACGGACAATCTAAAACGGTGTGCAGATTACAGCTTTCGAGCAGTAATTTTCGCAAACTGACTGAGGCGTGAAAGAAAGGTGTTTTTAATAACGATGCCGGCGCGTCCGCCAGCTTTGATTAAATCGCCACTCTCTGAAAACTTTGGATTGTGCAACATTTTGATAAAGTGTTGCAGAAACAAAAACGCAGTTTCACCTGTTTTGATGGTGAAGTTTTGCTGAACTTCCTTGCGTTCTTTGCCACCAAACGGCGGATTGGCAAGCACCACATCGAAACGGTCTTTGTCTTGAACGTCAGCGAGGTTTTCCGTCAACGTGTTGGTGTGAACAATGTTAGGCGTTTCAATCCCGTGCAGAATCATATTCATAATGGCGATAACATACGCCAGCGACTTCTTTTCTTTGCCGTAGAAGGTCGATTCTTGCAGGGTTTTCAAATCGGACGTGGTGAGCGGTTGCGCTTTGAGATAGTCAAAGGCTTCACACAAAAAGCCAGCTGAACCCACCGCACCATCATAAACACGGTCGCCAATTTTGGGTTTGACCACTTGCACAATGGCGCGAATTAACGGGCGTGGTGTGTAATACTCGCCACCGTTACGTCCCGCGTTGCCCATGTTCTTAATCTTCGCTTCATACAGATGCGACAGCTCGTGCTTTTCAGTTTGCGAACGAAAACGCAGCTCGTCGATGTGGTCAATAATTCCGCGTAAGTTGTAGCCGCTGTGAATCTTGTTTTTGATTTCGCTGAAAATCTGCCCGATTTTGTATTCGATGGTGTTGGCGTTATCGGCTTTCTGTTTGAAATCGTGCAGGTACGGGAACAGTTTGCGATCAACAAAATCACGCAAATCGTCGCCGACTAAGGCTTTGTTGTGGTCGATGTTACCGTTTTCGTCTTTTGGAGCAGCCCAACTTTCCCAGCGATATTGCTCATCGAGAATGAAGTTATAGGGTTTGCCTTCTAATTCGGCAACGACTGCCTTGTCTTCTTCCAATCCGTCGAGGTATTTTAAAAATAATAACCATGAGGTTTGTTCGGTGTAATCGAGTTCAGTTGTGCAACCTGCTTCTTTCCACAGGATGTCGTCGATGTTCTTAAATGCTTGCTCAAATGTTGCCATTAGTGTGTTTCGTAAGTTTAGTTTCGATTAGTTATTGTACGTCATCGGCGACTGTAGCGGTGAAGCTAAACGCTTTTTCAACAGGCGTAAAAAAACCCCTTTCGGGGCTGATGTTTTATAAAATAACTTTGATTGATTCTGGCATTAAGTAGATAATCTGCCCATGACTATAACGTCTCGACAACGTTTTAAGTTTAATCCAACCGTAACACAATCGGTGTAGGAACAAGGGCAAACCATCGCCTATCAACAAGTTGAATTCTATACTGTCTATGCGGTTGCAATCAATCACTTTTTAATTGAGATGTGCAACATGACTACTTATATATCTTCAGCCTTTCAAAACAACTCGAACTTTGACACCTATTACGATGACTACTCATTACTCTCTGATTTAGCCTCTAACTGCGGCATGGACTGGTCTAAACTCCAGCACCGCATGACCTTTGACGAGCGTAAAATCACTCGTGGCATTGAACTTGGTAAGTCCTATCGCGGTAAAGTGTTCGCCGTTGGTTCACAGTTCACCGCTAGAAATGGACGGGATTATCGACGCATTACGTTCTACACCAACAAGCATGGTGGCGTGACCGAAACCTATAATGAGTGGACGGAAGAACAGGCTAACAAACCCTTTAAACCTTACATTCCGTTCGTTCCCTTTAAGAAAAAGACCCCATTAACGCTATTATCGACCGCACCCGTTGCCGATGAGAATTCCCCTTCGGCTAAACAAATAACGGATTTACGCTGGGCAAACGACCAATGGGAGGCGGCATCGACCGCACTCGTTGCCGAACATTCTTACCTAATTAAAAAGAATTTACCGATTGCTGGCATTGAAATTCGACGTGGGATGGGGCGATTTGGCGATTGCTTGATGGTACAAATCTTCAATTTCGATAGAAACAATAACCTTCATGTTATCGGTTATCAACACCTTTACGCTGACATCATTCCTGGCAGAAAAGATAATAAAGATTTTGTCGGACAAATGCGCGGCTTTGCCATTATCGGTGGCACGTTCGACGACTGCATCAATGGGGCTTATCACGACGAGGGAGTCAGTACCGGTCTGGGTGTGTATCATGCCAAAGGCGGCAAAGGGGAATTGAACAATAAAGATAACTTACCGGTCGTCATCTGTTTCAGTGCCGGAAACCTAGGCAATGTCATTGATGCGTTTATGGAGCGTGGCTGTGAGAATCAACGTATCGCAGCCGATAATGACTGTAGCAAAAAACATGGCAACACGGGCATTTATGTCGCAATGGTGGCAGCTAAGAAACACAACTTACCTATCTTTTTCCCTATTGGGGCAACGGGGCAATCAGTTGATTTCGCGGATACACTGAAATTTAAAACGTTGAATGTGAATAAAATGCGACGGGTGGATTACCTAAAGAAACTCTGTGAGATTGCGCCAATCGCTCACTTGAGAAAATTAGGCGTACAACTTGCGATTGCGATGGCGGAATGTGTACCGTTCAAAATGAATATTGAAACAGCGATTAGATTGGCGAATGAAATCCTAGAGAAACGCGGTGCAGACATTAAGAAAATCAATGTTCGCGGCATCATTTACAATCACGTTCATAAACGGGCGGAATTGGTTAAACAACGTAACACATTGGTCAAAAAACTTGGTTTAGATATTCACGATTTGAAAGGTAAAACCAACGAAGAAATTGCAGAACATGTTAATAAAATCAAAGGGATATGGTTAGATAATCGCGGCATGGGCGCAGGTAAAACGAAACTCATGGCAATGCTACGACAGTTAAAAAAGTATGACCGTATCGCCTATTTAACCCATCGCATCAGCTTGACTAAAAATGCGTCAGGCATTATGGAATTGGATTATTACAATGACCTCAATTACGGTGAAGGCACTGACGGCATAGCTTTGTGTGCAAATTCCTTACTCAAATTTAAAGTCGAAACAGGCGGGTTTAACGTTTTATTCTTAGATGAATTTAGACAAATCCTTGAACACTTAATTGATGGTAGCGTGGATAACCGTCAAGCGGTTTGGGATGGTTTTATTGCTGCCATTGAAGCGGCTGACTTTATAGTGTGCAGTGATGCGGATTTGAATGACCGTTGTACTGATTTCTTGAAACAACACGCTGGCAATAAGAAAATCCATTTAATCGAAACGGAACAACTTGAAATCAATGGCAGAACCTATCATTTCCTCAAAGAAGATAATTTTAAATCCATTTACATTCGGATTCTGCGGGAATGGCAAAACTGGGATAAAGCTAAACGCCCGTTTATCGGCTGCACCTCCAAGAAAGAAGCTAAACGGTTATATAAATTCTTAATTGAAAACGGTATTCCTGAATCCGAATTATTACTCCTTCACAGTGATAATCGCGGGGATGACGCACAAGCTCGATTCTTAGCTGACCCCAATGGTGTAGCGGATGAGTTTGCCAGTATCATTTATTCGCCGACACTGGGTTCAGGGGTAAGCGTGGAAGTTGACCAGTTCAGCAATGTGTATTTATTAAACAGTGGCAATCTGACCAGTAACGAAGCCTTTCAAATGACCGCGCGTTATCGTAATGCCAAACACGTTTACATTGCTTTCGGGAATCATACAGAACGTAATCGCATGACCGATGAAGATATGCTACACGAAGGATTTGGTAAAATAGTTGAGCATTATACAGAGCATAAAGGTGGTGCTAATGAACTGGGTAAAGCCAGAATTGCCCTACACGCCGAGCAGAATGCCGATAAAAATGATTTCCAAAATAACTTTGCATTGTTAGTCGAATTAAAAGGCGGTGTGATTGATTACAGTTTAACTGACGAATCTTTAACGAAAGAAGATATGGCGGCATTGAAAGGCATTGCTCAACGGGTAAAGAAAGCCGATATTGCCGATATTACCGTTGCTACCGATATGAGCGACAGTGAATTTGAAACCCAACAAAATGTTGCACCAACCCAAGAACAAAGTAATCGTTGTTACCGTTATTTAACTAAAAAGATGGCGGGTCTACCGTATGAATCGATTACCGAAGTGGAAGTTGAACATTTCATTAACGATGAGTTGAAAAAGGTCACTAACCTAGAAAATCTCAAGGCAACTTTAACGACGTGTCAGGCGTGGGATAAACAGAACGGACTAACGCAAGATAAATTGAAATCGAAAACATCCATCAAGACCGTGATTGAACCCTTGATTGAACGATTACTTGCCGAAGAAATTATTGATGTAAATGTTGCTTTACGAGAATGTAACTACTTAAACCAACACGCGGCTGAACTGGCAGTAAATGGTATTGGCAATTACAGTCATATTGGTTCACGTCCTGTTACCACATTAGCAAATTTAGTGAAACAGTTTGGTTACAAAATAGGATTGCTGAATCAGCCGCGCAAAGATGGTAAGCGAATACGGCAATATGCACTACAACCGATTTCGCATATTCACCAGTACGTTAAAAATCGACAACAACTCAGCGAGCAACAGAAACTCGATGACGAACTAACTTATTAAATCGAGTGGCACGTTAAGGTCGGTTATATGTTTTAAAGAAGGAAATAGAGTTTAGTGTGCCACCAAAAAGAGGAATTTAAGCACCATAAATAACACAATAATCCGTTGATTGAGCTGCCGAGTTGCTGCTCCAATCGTTCTTTCATTTCGTTAGCCGCTTTATTGGTAAATGTGACGGCTAACAATTGTTCAAACGATGCCCCTTGGTCAATGTGATGTTTCAACCGTGCCACCAATACTTTTGTTTTACCCGCTCCAGCACCCGCCAATACTAATGCACTAGCAGATAATCCCATGACGGCTAATTGTTGTTCGTTATTCAATGAATTCATATTGCACCTGTTAAAAAAAATGTTAATTAAAATGCCCTATTTCAGGCAATAAAAAACCCTTACCATCAATGACAGTAAGGGCTAGGGTTTGTTACAGCAGATTAGAACGGACGTGATTCAGGACGGTTTAGATTCACATCGTAGAGTAAATGACTGAGTTCACGGAACGATTGATAGTCCAGCGATAGCCGCCTTGTTACGGTCATTTTGAACAATCAGATTTACTTGACTGCCATCGTGGGATTCTTCAACGCTCACGCCACCGCCTGTTAATCCGTTGATGTGAAAGGTTTTACTGACTAATCGAATCACTGGCGATTCCACTAATGGCGCAGGTTCTGACAGTAACATCATCGTTTGATTGTCTTCATGGTCAATCATCATTTGTTTTAAAGCACCCATGACTAATCCTCTTTATTGTTGTTGTAATGTTCAAGTAAAACGAGCGCAATCTTTATCGCTAATTCACCCATGATAAATCTCCTGTTAATACTCGCTAGGTAAAAGAATGGTTGTTGAACTACGGTCAGCTTCCGTAATCACCCAAAACTTCACACCTTCAATGATGTACGCTGAAAAGATGCGTGAACCGTTTGAAACTGCCTCACGATTCGATTGTTGGTCTTCAACATCCATTTCTGACCAATCGCCACTCATGTGTTTTCTAAGTAAGTCCAACGGTGAATAATTAAGTTCATTTAATTCTTCTTTTGCCGCTGGTGTTGAAAGTGTTCTGCCTAGTGAAAATAAGGCTTTGTAAATGGTCATAATTCATTACCTCTAATGATGATTAAGTTCGTTTCATAAGCACGGCAAACAATGTGCGCTGATTTCCAAATGTGTTGAATGGACGGGTCATTGACTAAATCCTGTAAACCTTGGTCAGATTGCACATCAAACGTTTCAAAGAAGTGTGAACGCTCGTGTTTTAGCAAATAATCCAGCAGGATTAGAAAATGGGATTCGATGTTAAAAGGCATCATTTCTCCTAAATACAGACATGAAAAAGGGAAGCCGAAACTCCCCTTTGTGATTTAACAGGTTGTTACTTGATCTCCAGTCTGTGAGTTCTTTCCAAACGACAGCCTTCAATTTCAATCCCCGCTTTCAACTGTTCACCAATCGCAGTCTTACTGATTTTGATGGTTGAAATGATTTCTTTAAACTCAGGCGGTACACTGTCTTCATCATCGATAATGACCGATACTTTTTTCTTAACTTTCGTTAACTGCATCCCATAATAGTGTTATGAGCGGGTGTATCTACCAATGCGAAGCTATAAAACCGCTCCGCTCTTTGTTTGCTGGCAAAGGGCTTGGTTTTCG
>Ga0268283_1001002_pt1 | contig 14873 bp, 11 predicted proteins | sample saktaG_13_FD_190140 | JGI IMG/M metagenome (GOLD analysis project Ga0268283, IMG submission 190140) | Saline water microbial communities from Sakinaw Lake, British Columbia, Canada - sak_2013_06_06_36m | ecosystem: Environmental > Aquatic > Non-marine Saline and Alkaline > Saline ... | reverse complement strand
TTTTTTCAATAAAAGGCATCACTGATTCTACGACTTCTCTAACTGCCTGATGAAATTCCGTTTCACCCGGGTTTTTCTTTACAACAATCTCCATAAAATCTTCAACTTTCTTAACCATTTACTCCTCCTTTATTTTTTAGAGAAATTTTCGATTATTGATTTAGCGGCTTTTTTAGCCATGCCCATCGCCTCGATAACCGTACCTTCTCCCCCCACAATATCTCCACCGGCAAAAACTCCCTTTATGGAACTTTCCATAGTCTCAGCGTCGACGATGACATCTGAATATTTATCAGTTTTTAATTCCGGCGTTGAATTAATTAAAATTTGATTTGCCTTTAAACCCACGGCAATCACACATAAATCACAATCAAGCACAAATTCACTTCCGTCAATAATTACCGGTCTTCTCCGACCGGAACTATCCGGTTCACCAAGCTCTGATCTTAAGCAAGTTAACTTCTTCACAAAGCCCTGATCATCCCCGATAAATTCTTTTGGCTGCACTAAAAATTCAAATTTTATCCCTTCTTCTTTGGCATGCTCAATCTCCAGACGGCGAGCCGGCATTTCTACTTCTGTGCGCCGGTAAATAATTGTAGTATTCAGTGGATATCCTTTTAATTTTTGCAAACGCAAAGCCACCCGGGCAGAATCCATCGCGGTGTTTCCGCCGCCCACAATCAAAACATGCTTACCAATATTTACCGGAGTATGAAACTCTGGAAACTTATAAGCCGACATAAGATTAACGCGAGTTAGAAATTCATTTACCGAATAAATATTACAGAGATTTTCACCATTAATCCCTAAAAAAGAAGGTACTCCGGCACCTAAACCTAAAAATATACTGGAATAACCATCACTAAATAGCTCTTTGATAGTCTTAGCTTTACCAACCAAATAATTAGTTACAAAATTAACTCCAATTTTCTTAAGATAATCTATCTCAAAATCTAAAGTTTCCCAAGGCAAACGAAATGGCGGAATGCCATATCTTAAGACTCCGCCGGTTTTATGCAAACTTTCAAAAATATCAACTTTTACTCCCTGACGCGCTAACTCCCCGGCACAACATAAACCCGCCGGACCTGAGCCAACCACCGCTACTTTAAATTTAGAAAGTTTTTCATTAACTTCCTGCTTAATCTCCAAATTATTATTCTTACCATAATCTCCGACAAAGCGCTCCAAAAAATGAATATTAATTGCCTGTTCAGAAGCAAAAGGCGAACCTTTTTTGGTCAAAATGCACGCTTTTCGACACTGATACTCCGCTGGACAAACTCTTCCGCAAATCGAAGGAAAATTATTTTTTTCTTTAATCGTAAAATATGCGCCCTGGTAATCTTTTTGAGTAACCTGAAAGATAAATTTCTTAATATCAATTCCAACCGGACAACCGCTACTGCAAACCGGATTCTTACACTGCAGGCATCGAGAAGCTTCCAGGAGGGCTTCTTCTTCAGAGTAACCCAAAACAACCTCTTGAAAATTTCCAGACCTGATTTGCGCAGATACTTCCCTAACTTTTACCGGTTCCTTTTTCATAATTTACAAATATGTTTTTCCTGTAGACTATAGACCTTATTTCTTTTTTCCAGTTCATCCCAATCAACTCCGTGGCCGTCAAAATCCGGTCCATCAACGCAGCTAAACTTTACCGCTCCAGCAACCGTTACCCGGCAACAACCGCACATTCCGGTTGCATCGACCATCAACGCATTCAACGAAACCAATGTTTTAATTCCATATTCCTTACTCACCATCGCCACTCTTTTCATCATCGGAATCGGCCCCACGGAATAAATCAAATCATATTTATCTCTACTTAAAAGCTCTTTTAACATGTCCGTAGTAAAACCTTTCTTGCCATACGAACCGTCATCAGTCATAACATAAATCTCATCTGAATTGCTTTTTAGTTCCGCCTCTAAAATAAGCAACTCTTTATTCCGGGAGCCTAAAATAGTCGTAACATGGTTGCCAGCCTGCTTTAATGCGCAGGCAACCGGTAAAATCTCGGCGATTCCCACCCCACCACCAACTAAAATTATTTTCCCAAATTTCTTAATTTCTGTAGGGTGCCCTAAAGGCCCAACCAGCGAGTAAAGCGAATCCCCGGGATTTAGTTTTCCTAAACTTTGCGTAGTAAAACCTGCCTCCTGGAAAATCAAACTCACCGTACCTTTTATCTTATCCGTATTTACTAAGGTTAAAGGGATGCGCTCACCTTTTTCACTCACCATCAACATCACAAACTGTCCGGGAAGGGCTTTTTTGGCAATATCCGCAGAAGCAATATCTAATTGCGTGATTCTAATTCCGCCCACATCATTAATTATTCTTTTATTGAGTATTTTCATGTCTGTTTCTGCCTAAATTTTATGCAAAAATATATAAAAAAAGACGCCCGATGAATTTCGGACGTCACTGTCCCTTGCTACTTTTGAAACAAGGGCATATTATTACTAAACACTCTACTTGTCAAGTTTTTTATTATACAAATCCAACTTAACCAACCCACCTTCAAACGGAGCCACTACCCGCTCAAGAATACCCGAAAGATAGGCCATCAATACCCCATAATTAGTAATCGCCACCTGCGCCTGTCTAGCCCTGTGAATACGGTGCATAATCTCCTGGCGATTAACCATGCACCCCCCGCAAGCAATAATTAATTTATAATGGCTTAAATCATCTGGAAAATCTCCGCCCGCGGTTACTTCATAATGCAAATCTTTCTTAGTATAATTTAAAAGCCAGGTAGGAATCTTGCTTCGGCCGATATCCTCCGGTTGCACATGATGCGTACAAGCTTCTGCAATCAATATTTCATCACCGTCTTTCAAGTTCTCTATTTGCTTAACCCCTTGAATATAAGCATTCAAATCCCCCTTGTGTCTAGCAAATACTATTGAAAATGAAGTCAGTGGGATATCCTTGGGCAACATATCGCGCACATCTTCAAAAACCTGAGAATCAGTAATCACCAGGCGCGGTTTTTTCTTCAGCGCCTTAAGAGAATCCAAGAGTTCAGTTTCTTTGGTCACCACTGCAACCGCATTATTATCCAGACAATCACGCATAACTTGCACCTGCGGAAGAATCAACCTACCCTGCGGCATAGCGCTATCGATCGGACAAACTAAAACAACTATGTCTTTGGGCCTAACAATATCCCCCACCAAAGGCACCGGGGACCAATGGCCCGGAGCCATATTCATAATTTTAGTTTTAAGTTCGCTAATTCCTTGTTGATTTTTAGCGCTAACCTTAATAAACGGTAATTTATTTATTTCTAAATAATTTTGCGCATCTTTCCCGGCCAGTTCACACTTATTAATCACAAATAAGAATGGAAGCTTTTTACTCTGGAATGTTTTAATTAATTCTTCCTCAAAACTATTAATCTGAGTATCCGGAGTGACTAAAATTAAACCCAGGTCCGTTTTCCTTAAGACCACTAAAGTGCGCTTAATGCGTTCCTGACCCAACAAGCCTTGATCATCAATGCCTGCGGTATCAATCAACATACATGGCCCGATCGGTAAAATCTCCATCGCTTTATAAACCGGATCGGTAGTTGTTCCGGCCACCTCCGAAACAATCGCTGTATCCTGACCGGTTAGCGCATTAATCAAACTGGATTTACCGGTATTTCTTTTACCAAATATCCCAATATGTAGCCGATTATTTGCTGGTGTCTTATACATTTAAATCCCCCTTTTAAAACTTAAAAGAATCACCCCGAGTATAATCTATAAATCGATTGATCTTTTCCGCCGCGCCGTCCATGCAAAAATTACAAGCCCCTACCGGCTCATCCACACATTTTTTCCCGGGATAGATTTCATAAAGTTTGCGATAAGGTTGCGGAGTAAAATTCGGCATTAAAACATTTGCTCCGCACTTTAATCCCTCCCAACGATAATCAAAATCCAAACTGCCTAAAGCAGTAGTGGCAGGAATATGCGTATTTTTAGTTACAATCCTAGTCAGCGCAATAGTTTTTAAAGTAAGCAAAGCCTCGCCTCTAGCGATAGTGGCAAACCGGGTATCCGGATGCGGAATAAATGGACCAATCCCAATCATATCGAAATCCGTTTGATTAAAAAATAAAATATCTCTGGCGATAATCTCTAAGCTTTGCCCGGGAAGACCAATAATATTTCCTGAACCAACCTGATAACCTAATTTACGTAAATTGTTTAAACAATCCAAACGCTGCGCAAAACTCATTTGCGGATGCATAGATTCATACAAAACTATATCTGTAGTTTCCATTTTAAGCAAATAGCGGTCAGCTCCCGCTTGCCTCCAAAGCTGATAATCACTCATCGCTCTTTCTCCCACCGAAAGAGTAATCGCTAAATCAAACCTTGATTTTATCTGCTTAATAATCCCTGCCAGCCACAATACATCCAGCCCCTGATCTTCTCCGGATTGCAAAACTACAGTTTTAATATTGCAGGCAGCTAAGTATTCTATTGCATTTAAAAGTTCGGTTTCATTCATCCGGTAGCGATTCAATTTATGATTATCTTTATTTAACCCGCAGTAAAAACATTCCTTATCGCAAAAGGAAGAGAATTCAATAATCCCGCGCAAAAAAATGCCATCGCCGCAAAACTCCTTTCTCAGACAATTCGCAAAACCAAACAACTCATTTAGCTCTACCTGATTTTCTAAAGCTAAGACCTGCTCTAAATCCTTAATGTCGGGTAGCGGGGATTTATAAATTCTATCCAAAAGTTCGCGAAGTTTAAACATATTCATCCCTTGTCCCCTGGGCAACATGCGCAAAAAAAAGCTTCAATCTTTCCTGTTCTGCCGGCAAAAGCTGTTTAAAATATCGACTGATCAATCGATAACCTGCCTGTTTAACGGATGCGGATGCAAAATCATCAAGATACTCTTGCAAAGTTATCAAAGCGTTCATGCTGCACTTGCCTTTAATCGTGCCCGGCTTGGCCAACTGCATAAAACTTTCTCCGGTTCTTTCCATGCGGTAGCAAGCGGCACAAAAGGAAGGAATATAATCATGCTCAATTAAAGCCCCCACGATTTCATCTAAACTGCGCTGATCACCGACAGAAAACTGACCTGCAGCCGGCTTTTTATCCCCGGTGAAATATCCTCCGGGAGAAGTATTTGACTCAGCGCTAACTTGTGAAACTCCCAGGCTTAACAAGTTATCGCGCAGCGCAGCGTTTTCCCGTGTCGACATAATGATTCCGGTATAAGGCACCGAAAGCCTTAAGATCGCGACCACTTTTTTAAACTCATCGTCAGAAATTTTATAAGGCGGCGCCAAAGACAGCTCTGCGCCTTCTGCCGGCTCAATACGCGGAACAGAAATTGTATGCGGACCGACTTTAAACTTTTCCTCCATGTGTTCAACATGACTAAGCAAACCTAAAGTTTCAAACCGGTAATCATATAAACCAAATAACACGCCGATTCCGATGTCATCAATACCAGCGCTAAATGCGCGATCGACTGCATCCAGGCGATTATCCGGGTCACTCTTAGGACCAGCTAAATGCATACGCTGATAAGTTTGCCCGTGATAAGTTTCCTGAAATATTTGATATGTGCCTATGCCGCTAGATTTTAACTTTTTAAAATCAGCGATACTTAAAGGGGCACAATTAACATTTACTCTTTTTATCTTATGCTTTCCAACTTCTGCAGCATATATAGCCCCCACAGCTTCAATATAATAATCAATATTTGATTTACCGTTAGGAGCATCTTCGCCACAAACCATGAGTATTCTTTTGTGGCCACGTCCCAACAGCCACTTAGTCTGCTCATCAATCTCCGCCATCGTTAAAGCTTTACGTTTAATATTTTGATTATCCGATTTAAACGCACAATAAAGACAGCGATTCACACAAAAGTTACTAATATACAGCGGCGCAAAAAGTACCACTCTTCTGCCGTAAATAGCGTCTTTGACAAAACTGGCCGCCTGAAATATTCTTTGAATATATTCTGGATCGCTAACCGAAAGCAAGGCTGCCGATTCTTCTAAGGTTAAGCGCTGAAGCGACTTAGCTTTATCTAAAATAATATCAAGCTTACGGCTATCTAGCCTAGCCGTATCCGCGATTAAATTATTAATTTTTTCTTCATTAATATATTTCATCTTTATCTTTTAGTAGAATAAATAATAACTATTTCGTTCAGGTCAATTTTGCCCCATCAAGAATATCCTAAGGGCACGCCAAAGATCTTTCGTATTTTCGGTGGCTGCTGAACTCCACCTCGGGCCTCTGCCCTCGGTGTCAAACAGCATCGCCATCCCGAGATTGCCAAGCTTATGCTTGGCCTCGGGATTCCCGAAAATACTCAAGCTGCTTTGGCTAAAATTGACATTCACGAAATAGTTATTATTTATTCTATCTTACTCAGGGCCGACTTAACCGAAACTCCCGCCAGCTTACCCAATTTTCCGGTCAATGCGCCCAATCCATCAGTAGTCGCATTGACAATTAAAACAATTACACTTAACTCTTTTTTTACATGCGGAATCCCCATGCGACCGACAACTAAATCTCCAAATTCCGTTAAGATATTATTAACTACCGGCGCAGCTTTTTTGCGATTATGAATAATTATCCCCACAAAACCTAAACGTTTTTCCATACTTTTCTCCTTTTTTAAAAAAAATCCCAACCCGGCTGCTTAGCTAATCCTGCAGAAAGATTGGGATTTAAAAAATTAACCCCTTGGGTTCAGAGTAGCAACTCCTTACCGCAGGAAAAATTAAATTTTATTTTACGTAAATCGGCCGAGCCTTATAATGCACATGCAGAAGTTTTTCCGACTTCTCGCCTAAAGGCTTACCTAGAAATTCATTATAAAGTCTTTTAATATACGGGTTCTGATGGCTGCAACGGGACTGCTTGGCATCATCATCCGCATACAAAGCTTGCGCCCTTTTAATGCGTAACTCATCAGTGACCATATAAGGCTGGCCCCCTCCGCCGACACAGCCTCCCGGACAAGCCATCACTTCCACAAAATGATAAGGCATCTCTTGATTATTCTTTTTAGCATCCCGAATTTTATTAATAATATATTCCACATTGCTCAAGCCATGGGCGATGGCAATTTTAAGTTTTTTCCCACCGATCTCAATTTCAGTTTCTTTGACCCCTTTTAAGCCGCGCACACTGGCAAACTCAACTTTCTTTAATTCTTTGCCCGTAACAAAATAATGCGCTGTCCTTAAAGCCGCCTCCATTACTCCTCCGGTTGTTCCAAAAATTACTCCGGCTCCGGCATATTCACCAAGAATACAATCGCTTTCCTCTTCAGGTAAATTCTCAAAATCGATTCCCGCCTGCTTAATCATGCGCACCAATTCCCGGGTCGACAAAACTACGTCAATATCCTGAAACCCCGAAGCGGACATCTCGCTATTTCTGGTAATCTCATATTTTTTAGCCGTACAAGGCATAATTGAAACCATGAATATTTTAGCCGGATCAATTTTATTTTTTTGGGCATAATATGTTTTAGATAAAACTCCCAAAATTTCATGCGGTGATTTACAGGAAGAAAAATGTTCAATCATATCTCCGTGAAACTTTTCCATAAAATCTACCCAGGAAGGACAACAAGTAGTAATTAATGGAAGCGGCCGGTTCCCACGCAGGAGTCTTTGTTCAAATTCACTGGCCTCCTCCATGATCGTCACATCGGCGGCAAAAGATGTGTCAAAAACTGCATGAAACCCTAGGCGTCTTAATAAAGCGTAAAGTTTTTTAGTAAAGTTCTTACCTACATAACCAAAAGCCTCACCGATAGAGACTCTCACCGCCGGAGCAATCTGCACCACACAATATTTATCCGGATTTTGTAACGCCTTCCAAGCTTGCGCTGTGTGATCCTGCTCAACAAATGCCCCGGTCGGGCAATGCGCTGAGCACTGACCGCAACGCACACAGGGAGAATCAGCTAATTGTATATCTCCGGCAGGAGAAATCCGAGTCTTCATTCCTCTTTCCAGAAATGATAAAGCCCAAACATCCTGTATCTGCTGACAAACGTGCACACATCGGCCACAAAGGATACATTTTTTAGGATCCAGATCAACTGCTTTTGTGGAAGTATCAATCGGTAAATCTCTTAAAAACTGCGGGAATGATTCCTCTTTAATTCCAAAATCCGCAGTTAATTTTTGCAATTCACACTCATTATTTCTACCGCACTTAAGACAATCATTAGGATGATTCGATAAAATAAGCTCAATTACTGTCCGGCGGATTTCCACTATCTCCGGATCATGAGTAATTATATCCATTCCCTCATCCAGCGGCGTGCAACAAGAACGCAACATTTTATGCGCGCCTTTATTCTTAACAATGCAAATACCGCAGGATGCCGAAGCCGGTAAATCCGGATGCTTACAAAGAGTGGGAATTTTTATCTGCACTCGTTTAGCGGCCTCTAAAATAGTTGTGCCTTCTTCTACTCTTAATAAAATACCATTAATTTTTGCTTGAATTATTTTTGCCATTTTTATTTTTTAAGCACCGCTTTAAACTTACAGACATCAAAACACCGTCCGCATTTACTGCACTTATCCTGAATTATGCTATAACCTACCTCTTTATCTCCGGGAATCGCATTTACCGGACAATTCGTAGCGCAGATTCCGCAACGCTTGCACTTCTCGGCAATTATATTATAAGTTACCAGGCTATTGCATTTTCCAGCCGGACATCTTTTATTTAAAATATGCTCATTATATTCGGTTTCAAAATATTTTAGCGTAGATAATACCGGATTAGAAGCAGTCTGGCCTAATCCGCATAAAGATGCTTTTTGCATTGCCTGGGATATGCGCCTTAACTGCCCCAAATCTTCAGGAATACCATTTCCTTCCGATATTTTCTTTAAGTAACCGAGCATCTGGAAACCACCAATACGACAAGGCGCGCATTTTCCGCATGACTCTTCTACGCAAAACCCCAAATAAAATTTCGGAATATCCACCATGCAATCATCGTCATCCATAACGATCATACCGCCCGAACCCATAATCGAACCCAGCTTTTGTAAATTTTCATAATCTACCTGCGTATCTAACAGTTCCTTAGGGATTACTCCTCCGGAAGGACCTCCGGTCTGCACCGCTTTTATCGGTTTACCAGATAATGTCCCGCCGCAAATATCCACCACAATTTCTCTTAAGGTCGCGCCCATGGCAATTTCAATTAAACCTGAATTTTTCACTTTACCGGTTACGGCAAAAACCTTGGTTCCCTTTGAAGTAGCCGTGCCAATACCGGAAAACCACTTTCCGCCCTTTGAAATAATAATCGGAATATTCGCCAAGGTCTCCACATTATTAATCACGGTAGGCTTGCCCCATAATCCTTTTACCGAAGGATAAGGCGGCCGAGGATGCGGTGTTCCCCGCCGACCTTCAATGGAAGAAATTAATGCCGTTTCCTCACCACAAACAAATGCGCCGGCACCCAAACGAATATCTAAATCTAAATTAAAAGAACTGCCTAATATATTCTTCCCTAAAAGCCCGTAATCATACGCCTGTTTAATGGCCTTTTGTATTCTTTCCACAGCCAACGGGTATTCTGCGCGAATATAAAAATACCCCTTAGAAGCCCCAATCGCAAAAGCCGCGATAATTAAACCTTCAATTACTGAATGCGGATCTCCTTCCAAGATGCTTCTATCCATATAAGCTCCGGGGTCTCCTTCATCAGCATTGCAAATCACAAATTTTCCATCTAAAGTATTTTCACAACGGGCAAAATCCCATTTCATCCAAGTAGGATATCCTGCCCCGCCCCTGCCTCGAATACCGCTAATTTTTATTTCTTCAATTAATTTCTGCGGACCTAATTCAGTCAAAACCTTTTTTAAAGCTAAATAACCGCCGCTTCCGATATATTCTTGAATGCTTTCCGGATCAATTTTACCGCAATTACGCAAAACAACTCTTAATTGCCGAGCTTTGGGCTTAAAATTTAATTCTTCAATTACTTTTCCATCTTTAAAAGTAATATCAATTATTCTTTTAATATCCGAATCGTTAACATTAATATAAGTAATTTTCTCAGGCAAGATCTTAACTACTAACCCCTGCTCATAGACACCGATATCGGCAACCCTAACCACCTGGATTTGCTCATGCAGATTGTTTTCTCGAAGCTGCTCTAAAAAGCGAGTATAAAACTCACGCGTTTTATCCTCTCTTTTTAAATCCGTATCTTTAACTAATACAACTTTAGTGTACATAATTTAATTACCTGACTTTTTTAAGCTAAAACTTCAAAGATGCAATCATTAACCAGCATCTTAGAAATTACATGTTTCTCTAATATCTTAATCGCCACATCTTTATTCACCGAACCGTAAATTACTGACGGCAAGCCTTCAACGCTTACCTCAACTAATGGCTCAGCATAACAGGCACCGGCACAACCGCATTTTCTAATTTCGATCTTAAGGTTTCGCTTTTTTACTTCTTCCGTAAAAAAATTATAAACATCTTCTGCGCCCGCAGCAATACCACAACTGCTTAAGCCCACTTTTATCCAGTCTTTAGATTTATCTAAAGGCTCTTTGCTCATTTTTTCTAAATCCAAAGGCGTCAATTTATTCATCAGCAATTATTCCTCTTTAATATATTTAGACAAGATGTCCGCAATTTCATTTTTCTTGACCTTGCCATACACTTTACTATCAATCATCACAACCGGAGCTAATCCGCAACAACCTAAACAGCGCACCACATCTAAATAAAAAAGCCCATCTTTAGTTGTTTGGCCTTCTTTAATCCCTAAAATATTTTTTATTTCTTCTAAAATTACCGCCGCCCCTCGCAAATAGCAAGCCGTCCCCATGCATAAAGCAATCCGGTGTTTACCCGGAGGAACTAATTTAAAAAAATTATAAAAAGTAATTACTTCATAGATTCTGGCCAGCGGAACATCTAGCATCTTAGAAAGCTCCAAAGACAGTTCCCGCGGCACATAACCATGATGATTCTGAATTTCATGCAGAATCATGATTAAGTTGCCTTCTTTACCTTGCCACTGCTGGACAAGACTAACTAATTCCGGATTAAGTTTTTTATGTTCCATCGTAATATTACAGATTGCGTTTTTTGTAGGATTCCTAAGTTCTTAACCTGACATTTACTAGACTGGCTTAAAAACCGCGGATTAACGTAAAAATCTTATCACAATCTTTTAAAAAAGCAAAGTAAATTTTACTAAATCGCTTCTTTTCTGGGTTGATAATGCGTGTGCAATAAATGATGCGATTTTTCCCCGAGCGGCTCACCGAGAAATTCTTTATAAAGAGCCTGCACAGCCGGATTTTCGTGTGATTTTCTTAAAGATTTATTTTTATCCTCTCGATAAATCGCTTCCATCCGCTTGGTCTTAACAGCCGGATCCGTGGAAATCGGCTGACCGGCACCACCTAAGCAACCTCCGGGACAAGTCATAATTTCTATAAAGGCATACGGTGATTTTCCTTGTTCTATCTCTTCCAATAATACGCGCGCATTACTTAGGCTATTAGCCACGGCTACTTTTAATTCCAATCCGTCAATATCAATGGTCGAAACCTTAATCCCCTCTAAACCTCTAAGCTGCATAAAATCTAACTTTTCCAGCGACCGGCCGGTAAGCACTTCATAAGCTGTTCTTAATGCCGCCTCCATTACTCCTCCGGTTGCTCCAAAGATTACCGCCGCCCCCGTAGATATACCTAAAGGCGCATCAAAATCTTCACCCGGTAAATCTATAAAATTAATTCCCGCCTGCTTAATCATCCGGCTGGCTTCCCGGGTAGTTAAAACATAATCTACATCGCTAAAAACTTCATTTTCCTTTAAACCTAATTCTTTCTTCCAATAATTAAATGCGCTGTTCATCTCCGGGCGTAACGCTTCAAATTTTTTCGCCGTACAGGGCATAACCGAAACCACCACCATGTTTCTGGGATCAATATTATACTTCTTGGCATAATAAGTTTTGGCAATCGCTCCAAACATCTGCTGCGGAGATTTACAGCTTGAGAGATGGAGCAATATCCCGGGAAAAAAATGTTCCGCAAATTTTATCCAACCCGGAGAACAGGAAGTAATCATTGGCAATACGCCCTTATGCTTAATCCGGTTAATTAATTCATGCCCTTCCTCCATAATCGTCAAATCCGCGGAGAATTGCGTATCAAAAACCTTAGCAAAACCTAATTTTCGTAAACTTTGAGCTAATTTGGCGGTCACCAGACTGCCGGCCGGCATACCAAACTCTTCGCCAATCGCCGCGCGCACCGCCGGAGCAACTTCCACCACCACAAATTTTTTAGCATCGCTTAATGCCTTCCAAACATCCTGGCTGGCATCATTTTCCACAATTGCTCCCGTAGGACAAACCATAAGACACTGGCCGCAATTAACACAAACACTATTCCCCAATCCCTGATCAAAAAATGTAGTTACCTTGCTCGCCTTGCCCCGACCGGTAAAATCAATCGCCTTGACCGATTGTAAATTGGAACAAACCGCCACACAACGACCGCATAAAATACATTTATTCGGATCGCGCGTTAAAGAAACCGAAGTATTATCTAATGGCATTTGCGTCTTATTAATTTTAGGAAATCTTAAATCCCTTATCCCCAAATCAAAAGCCATCTTTCTTAATTCGCAGCTTTGATTTCGATCGCAAACCAGGCAATCTTTAGGATGACCAGCTAAAAGTAACTCTAAATTTAATCTCCTTGCATCTCTTACCCGCGCGCTATTCGTAAAAATCTCCATCCCCTGACTAATCCGGGTAACGCAAGCACGCAATAAGGTCCTGGCCTTCTTCACCTCGACTAAGCAAATCGAACAGGAGGCTTCTTGATTAATATCTTTTAAATAACAAAGCGTGGGAATTTCAATCGCCACTTTTGCACAGGCCTCTAAAATAGTTAAGCCCGCGCAAAATTCATAATCCTGATTATTTATTTTTAATGTGACTTTATTTTCTTCCATCTAATTGCCTTCCTTAACATCGCACCTTAAACAGCGATTAGCCTCCATACACGCCTGTTTTAAAGATAACCCCAAAGAAACCTCATTAAAATTTTTATGGCGCTTTTTTATCTCTAACTTCTTACCTTCCTGTTTTTTAGAAGCCTTTGGCTCTAAAGGCACATGCTGGGCATACGCAAATTTACTAAAAAGCCGATCAAATCTGTCTTCTTTAATTAACGCCAAATCTATCGCCCGGGCAGCTTTCTTTCCGTCCGACATTGCCTCTACCGCAGTGGAAGGCCCCGCCACTAAATCCCCTCCGGCATATACTTTATCCAGGTTAGTTTTTAAATTAAATTTTCCCGCCTTAACTGTCCCATTCGCATTAATTAAAATTCCGCAATTTTTAATAAACTCCGCGTCCACTCTTTCTCCGATAGCTAAAATCAGACTATCGCAAGGAATTTCAAAAATCTCTTTGGTAGCCACCGGTTTTCTTCTTCCGGAAATATCATACTCGCCCAAAACCATGCGTGTTGCACTCAATCCTTTTAATTTGCCCGTAGAATCTTTAAGCAAAGCTTGCGGCGCGGCTAAAAATATAAATTTGATGCCTTCTAATTGCGCTCCCTTAATTTCATCTTTATTTGCCGGCATATCCGCTTCTTCTCTGCGGTAAACAATCGAGACCTGACTACCAAGCCTAAAAGCCGTGCGCGCCGCATCCACCGCTACATTTCCCGCTCCGATGATCACCACCTTTTTGCCCAATTGCGGTTTTTTACCAACAGCGACATCCTCTAAAAAAGCTGTGCCGGAGATTACCCCTTTAAGATCCTCTCCGGATATACCTAAACTCATATTTTTATAAGCGCCTGTGGCTAAAAATACAGCATCTGACTTGTTGATCAAATCCTGCAACTTCTGAGCGTTAATTTTTTGATTACTTAAAATTTTTACCCCCATCTTACGCACAAAATCAATCTCTTTCTTCAGTACATTTTTAGGCAAACGATACTCAGGAATACCATAAAGCAAAATTCCTCCTGCCTGCGGTTTAGCTTCATAGATCACCACATCGTGACCCAGCCGAGCCAGATAAAAAGCCGCAGTTAACCCGCTGGGGCCGGCACCCACGATCGTAATTTTTTTACCGGTCTTGGGTAATTTTTCTTTAACTAAACGCTGGATAATTTTTGTTTCCTGCCTACCTTTATATATAATATCGGCAATATAGCGATGGATTTCACCCTGCGATACCGGATAATCAATATCTTCACGGCGACAGCGCATCTTGCAATGAAAATGACAAATCCTTCCGCTAGATGCCGGGAAAGGATTGTCCCGAAGAATACATTCAAATGCTTCCAGCATTTTTTTCTCTTTAAATAACTCCAAAAATCCCGGAATATTCATATGTAAAGGGCAGCTGTTCTCACATGGTGAAACAAAAAGATCCAAGCATACGCCCCCATCACAACGAGACTCTTGAATATGCTCATCGTATTCATTTTTAAAATACTTAAGTGTCGTTAATACCGGATTAGGCCCGGTTTGACCTAGTCCGCAAAGAGCGGTATCTTTAATAACCATTCCCAGGTTTTCTAACTCCTGCGCATCCTTCTGCACCGCTTTTCCCTGCGTAATATTATTCAGGATATTTAAACTCTGCGTTAATCCTTCCCGGCAAGGCGTACATTTACCACAGGATTCCGCTGTCGTAAATTCCGTAAAATAACGCGCAATATCCACCATGCAATTATCATCATCCATCACCACCATGCCGCCGCTGCCCATAATCGCGCCTAAAGCAGCGAGTGTTTCATAATCAATCGGTGTATTAAATAAATTC
>Ga0268283_1001001_pt1 | contig 14883 bp, 12 predicted proteins | sample saktaG_13_FD_190140 | JGI IMG/M metagenome (GOLD analysis project Ga0268283, IMG submission 190140) | Saline water microbial communities from Sakinaw Lake, British Columbia, Canada - sak_2013_06_06_36m | ecosystem: Environmental > Aquatic > Non-marine Saline and Alkaline > Saline ... | reverse complement strand
TACTGCCTTTCATCTAAAACTGAGACTAACAGGTCGCTCCGTATCTTGATTTGCTCTAATATGATTGACATAGATACAGCATATCTCTATAATAGAGAAATAGTCAAGTTGTTTTGTAATGCATCCTTAGTTAAAGGAGAAGGAATGGACTACGGTCTCATACGAGCAGTATTAGCCTCGACAGCGTTTGTTCCCATAGACGAGAGTGAATACCTATCAATTAAGGAAGCGAGGGATGGATTATTTCAGTGTCTCTTCATCGAAGAGAATTTCGACATAGTCGTTGAGAACTTCCTTGAGCTCGAAACAACGCTTCTTGAGTCCGTTGCGCGCCACATGATTCTGCGTGACCAAGACTATCGCTGGTTCCAGGTGGAGCGAGGGTTGTTCAATAGACGCCTCATAAATCTTCTTACCGCTGGTCTAACTTACGAAAATCACGTGAAACAGCATTTTCACAATGTGTTCCGACATGAAGGAGCCAGTGCGCCGGACATCAATGCTCTGTTTAGTCAGGAGTATGATGGTCGACTTGGTTACAGGGCTGTAAAGGCACTCCGAAACTTTGTGCAGCATAGAGGTTTTCCGGTTCATGCGGTAACATATCACTCCGAACGCATTGAGCACCCGGCAGGCAATAAGTTGCGCTTCGCGGTCAGTCCGTTCCTGCATCCTAATGAACTACGTGAAGATGGTGGTTTTAAGAAGGCTGTGCTTAAGGAATTAGAAGTGTTTGGCGAGAAAGTCGACCTAAAGGTTCTTCTCCGAGATTATGTGGAGGGCCTGGCGGCTGTTCACGACGACATAAGCCAATACATTGGCCCGAAGGCAAAGGTTTGGGACGCTATGCTGAGCGAGGCAACTGAAAGATTTCAGGTGCAGCATCCTGAGGAAGACAGTGTCATCGGCCTTGCAGCTGTAGTCCGCGACACAGATGGGTGTTCGATTGAGCAGGTACAGATATTCAGCGACTTTATTAGCTACCGCAAGCATTTGGCGAAGAAGAACTCGAGCCTCAAAAACGTAGCGCGCCGGTACTCCACGAGCGAGGTGGTTAGTGCCTGACCTAACGAGCGCATGCAGTGTTAACCCTATCATGAGAACGGCGTATGCGCGATCAATGCAAGATAACCACATGGAAGGACGATCAAGGGTTCGGGTTCATCACCCCGAAGGGTGGCGGTCCGCAGGTTTTCGTCCACATAAAGTCGTTTTCACGGTGGGCGCGCCGGCCCGAGGGCGGCGAGATCGTCACCTACGAGCTTGCGACCAATGACAAAGGCCGAACGCGAGCTGAAAATACAGCGATCGTCGGAGATCGTGCCCCTAGCCGGAAGTCATCGAAAAGCGGAATCGTCCCGCTGATGCTGGCTTTTCTTTTTCTTGGCTTCATTGCTAGCGCTGTCTTTTTCCACAAGCTGCCACTCCTAATCCTTGGCATTTACCTGGGCGCCAGTTGCGTTGCATTTCTTGCTTACTGGATCGACAAATCGGCCGCCCAGAATGATCGATGGAGAACCCAGGAAAGCACCTTGTACATATTCGGATTAATCGGTGGTTGGCCCGGCGCTTTGTTCGCTCAGTGCTTGCTTTGCCACAAATCCAGGAAGCAGTCCTTCCAGGCAACCTTTTGGACCACAGTTGGTGTCAATTGTTGCGCTCTCGCCTGGATGCTTTCGCTCACTGGTACCCATGTACTTCGATCAATTCTGGGGGCTCCGTGAGGGCTAACAACGCATTCCATGGTGTGCCGCGCAATGTCCTTGATCTTCGACTTTAGACGACGGAAGGCGCGGAATACATCACACCTGTAAGGTCAGTTCGGCAACCACAGCTTCCATGAGGTTGATGGCGGCAGTGCTGGAGTCCGCGATCTGCGTTTCCAACTGGTCCACCAAGGTCATCAATTGATCAACTTTAGCGACGATCCTGCGCTGTTCGGTCAGGGGGGGAACGGGTACTGCAATTGTGTTTAGTTCGTTTTGATTGATCTTAGGCATCGCAACGCGAGTGTCAGTTTTCACTGCTTGGATCAAAAATGACTCGGACAGCATGTATCGCTGAAGGTAGTTGGCATCGATCAGAGCATTGATCGGATACATGTCTGCACTGCATAAGCCTTCGAAATGTACAATAACGACCTTCGCCAAGTTTGGGCGAATCTTTGAGTACACGATCTGACCGGGATAGAAGCGGTGATTCGAGCTGGTCACTTTATCTTCACGTACGGTGGCGCATGGTAGTAATACGCCATTTCCCTTCTCAATATTGTCAGGGGCAAGATGATTGAAGTCCGGGTAGTCGTTCGGATTCACCAACTTTGACGCAATGACCGCTACGTCTCTAAATCGAGCCCAAGACCAACTATCGGGCACTTCATACTGAAGAGAGTCCGTCTGCATTGTCGGCAAAGGTGGACCTTGGTGGCGTCGAACTTCGGCGGGTATTCCGCGAGATATGCGTTCTATAAGCTCTATCGCCGGTTCGTCATTCGGATCTTGGGGGACAAGTTTGCCTTGGACAGCCAGGGTGAGGATGGTTTTACGGAGGTCAGCGGGTGCGACTGCGTAGGATGGATGGAAAAGGAAGTTCAGGTTCGCCGGGGTGGGCGCGTCGGCAAAGCGGGCAAGAGAGGTGCGGGCAAGTGCGGCGTGCCGGGTGTCGCGTTCCTGCAATTGAGCCTCCAACTGATCACACAAGGCCATCAGATGATTGGCTTTAACGACAATGCGAATTTGCTCGGAAGGAGGGGGCAGGCAGAATTTTGCGCCAGCGATTCGCTTTAGCGCCAGCTTCGGCTGGGCCATTTGATTCGTCTTTTCGAGAAACTGAGCTTGTACGAACTTAGAAGATAGGACAATTTGAAAAAAACGCAGATCAATGCCTCTGAAGACAATTTTTGCCGCATTTTCTGTAAGGTTGTGCCCATCAAGTGTGTCAGGGACAGTCCCAACCGCACCGATTGTTCCGGCAATGGTAATGTAGAGGTCTTCTTTGTTTATCGTGTAACGCGCTATCTCACGCTGCACGGAAGGAGAGATGAATTGCAAACCGGTTTCTGAGATAGAGCCGTTCTTCATGTCCGTCACGCGTATGTAATAGTGCGGGGTAGTGTCATCTGAGAAAGTAGACCCTTTCGGCAGGCGCTTGCCTCCCTGCACTACAGCGACGTCGCTAACGTAAACCCATGTCCAGCCCTTTGGAGTGGTGAATATATGTTTGGGCTCAGAGTATTCGACCCCGTCGGATTGTCGGATTCGTCGTTCGTCAATCAATTGCTCTTTAGCTCTCTTTATGCGAGGCAAGTGATCGTCAGCCGACTCTTCGTTCGGATTTTGCTCAACAAGTTTCCCGTGCACTGCAAGTCTTAGAATCAACTCCCGCATCTTCGTCACCGCATTGGGCGTTTCGGCAAACTGATCGAATTTTTCAAAGAAAGTTTCCAGCTTCATACACCTGCTTCCTGCTCCCGTACCCAATCGAGCAGCTTCTGCCGCAGCACTTCCTTGGAGGGGAGGTAGAGCTGATATTCCCGGACATGGATGTTGGCGTCGGCCGGCAGGGTGAGTTCGACGATGGCGTCTTTCTCCCTTGACGACCTCTCGGGAATCGTCAATTTCGCAAACGGTGTCTGCGAGATTCTCCCGAATTGGTCAGACGCTGTCTGACCAAACCCATCGGATAAAGATTTAGCAGAAGGCTTCTGCCAAATCTGGAGTTGCGCCAATTCGCCAGAAGCCTTCTGGCGAATTCCTTCTGCCGCGAATTGCGCAGAAGGCTTCTGCACAATTCGTGGCAATCGATCTGCATAGCCCAGATAGAAACGCCGAATATAGTCCAAGCTCCGTTTTGAAAAGCCACAGCAAAACCCCTCCGTCGAGGTCGTTGCCGGCTTTCTTTTCATCGTGTCAAAGCCTCCTGCAACTGAGCCTTCAATTCGGCGCGGGTGGCGGCGATTTGGGCAAGGAGCTTTTCATATTCGGGTAGCAGGTGATCCACGTCGCCGGGGCCGGTGTCGCTGACGTGCGGGTTCTTGAGATCGAGATTGTAATTGCCCGCCTTGATCTGGTCGATGGAGACGCGCCAGGCCTGTTCGTTTTCTGTGCGGTTGTCCCACCAGGCCCTTTCCGGCTCAAACTCCTCGATGCGGATGGGTTTTCCCTTGTTGTAGGACTTGGCGCCATTCGGGTACGGGTGCTCGTAATACCAGACTTCGGTGGTGGGTTGTCCCTTGGTGAAGAAGAGCAGGTTGGTGCGGATGCCGGTGTAGGGATTGAAGACGCCGTTGGGCAGACGGACAATGGTGTGCAGATTGCACTCGTGGAGCAACTCTTCCTTGATGCGGGTCTTCACGCCTTCGCCAAAGAGGGTGCCGTCCGGCAGCACGAGACCGGCCCGGCCGCCGGGCTTGAGGATCTTCATGAGGAGAACGAGAAAGAGGTCGGCTGTCTCGCGGGTGCGGAATTCGGAGGGGAAATTGGCCTCGATGCCGTCTTCCTCCATGCCGCCGAAGGGCGGATTCGTGACGATGACATCCACCCGCTCCTTGGGCGACCAGTCGCGCAGGGGCCGGGCAAGGGTGTTGTCGTGGCGGACGTTGGACGGAACGTCGATGCCGTGCAGCAGGAGGTTGGTCATGCAGAGCACGTGGGGCAGATGCTTTTTCTCAATACCCGTAAAACAGTCCTGAATGAAGCGTTCGTCGGCCTCGGTCTTTGCTTGCTTGCGCAGATGCTCGATGGCGCAGGTGAGAAAGCCGCCGGTGCCGCAGGCGGGATCGAGGATGATTTCGCGTTTATCCAGGCGCGGATTGACCTGCTCGACAATAAACCGGGTGACGGCGCGGGGTGTGTAAAACTCGCCCGCATTGCCGGCGGACTGGAGATCCTTGAGGAGCTTTTCGTAGATGTCGCCGAACATGTGCCGGTCGTCGGAGGCATTGAAGTCGATGCCGTTGATCTTGTTGATGACCTGCCGCATGAGGGTGCCGTTCTTCATGTAGTTGTTGGCATCCTCGAAGGTGGCGCGGATCAGGGCGGTGAGCTTGTCTCCGGCGGCGCCGGTAAGGGTCTTCAGCTTGGGCAGAAGGGTGTTGTTGACGAAATCGAGCAGGGCATCGCCGGTGATGCCTTCATCATCGGTGGCCCAGGCACTCCAGCGCAGATGTGCGGGAAGGGGCGACCGGTACGCGTCCCGCAGGAGTTCAAGTTCCTTTTCGCGATCGTCGAAGATTTTAAGAAAGAACATCCAGCCAAGCTGTTCCAGACGCTGGGCGTCGCCATAGGTGCCGGCGTCTTTTCGCATGATATCCTGGATGGTTTTGACGATATTGGAGACATTGGGCATGGATCAGGCCGCCTCAAGGTAAAGTTCGGTTTCAAGTTCGTGGATGGCGGTAAGGTAGTTCTGCTTGCCGCCGAAGAGATGAATGATTTCGATCGGCGTGCCGAATGTGGTCAGCGGGTCCACCTTTAAAATATCAAGGGACTCGACACTCCGGATGCCGCTGTCGGCGTACTTCTGCAGCAGAGCCTGGAGAACGGCCCGCGCCTTATCGCCATACCTGGCAAAGACATGGCGTTTCTGCACGCGCTCGGCCCGTTCACGGCGGGTCAACGGCGGCTGGTCGAAGGCGACATGGCAGACAAGATCGAAGGCGTCATAGTCGCGGCCCACCTGCTCGGCAAGTTCGTCGAGGAAAACCCCCTGACCGGCAAGCGCTTCGATAATGGCCTGTTTGCGCTCGGCACCGTTCCACGCGTTTAGAAAGGCGTTCAGTGAGGTGTAAGCCTTGCGGACGGTCTTTCGGGTGTAGTCCTTGAGCGATTCGGTGATGAGTTTGCCGTTGGCGTCGAGGTATTGCACGCGCTCGGTGGCAATGATGACTTCGACGTCGTCGACGTAGTACTTGACGGGCTTGCCGGTTGGGGGCGTTTCCTCCGAAAGAGGATTGAGATCATCGCCATATCCCGACTGATTCTCAAGGACAGCATCGGTCTCGAGATCAACGTCCGGAGGAATAACCGAATCCCCTGCCTCCGGTTCGTAGATCTGGACCGGGTCGCCATCGAAATCCGGGTCGGCAAAAAGTGCCGTGGCCCGCTTGAAGTCCATGATGGTGAAGAAAAGCTTGTTGTAGTCCTCGTTGATGCGGGTGCCACGGCCGATGATCTGCTTGAACTCGGTCATGGAGTGGATGCGTTTGTCCAGTACAATCAGATGACAGGTCTGGGCATCGACGCCCGTGGACATCAATTGCGAGGTTGTGGCGATGACCGGGAAGGTGGACTCCGGGTCGATGAAGTTGTCGAGCTGCGCCTTGCCCTCGTCGTTGTCTCCGGTGATGCGCATGACGTATCTGCTGTTGGCGGCGGCCAGATCGAAATTGGCGTTGACCAATGCCTGCCGCATGCGTTCGGCGTGATCGATATTCTCGCAGAAGACGATGGCCTTTGCGAAACGGTCGGTGGCTTTCAAAAACTCGGTGATCCTGGCGGCGACAAGTTCGGTCCGCTTCTCGAGGATGAGGCTTCGGTCGTAGTCCAGATCGTTGTATTCGCGGTCCTCGATCTCCCGGCCGTACTTGTCGGTTTTGCCCTTTTCGGGCCGCCAGCCTTCCAGGTCTTTGTCGATGCCGATGCGAATGACTTTGTACGGCGCAAGAAAGCCGTCGGAGATGCCCTGCCTGAGAGAATAGGTGTAGATCGGGTCGCCGAAGTATTCGATGTTGGAAACGGATTTGGTTTCCTTGGGAGTTGCGGTCATGCCGATCTGGGTGGCCGAAGAGAAGTATTCGAGAATCTTGCGCCAGGCGGCATCGTCCGCCGCACTGCCGCGATGACATTCGTCTATGACGACCAGGTCGAAAAAGTCCGGGGAGAACTGCTTGTAGATATTCTGCTCTTCCTCGGTGCCTGTGACGGCCTGGTAGAGCGAGAGGTAGATCTCAAATGCCTTATCGGCAATGCGATGGGTGATCTTTGTCATTGCCTGGCCAAACGGCTTGAAGTCGTTGGTCTTGGTCTGGTCGGCCAGGATGTTTCGATCGACGAGAAAGAGGATTCGCTTTCTGGCGCCCGACTTCCAGAGCCGCCAGATGATCTGAAACGCCGTGTAGGTCTTGCCCGTGCCGGTTGCCATGACCAGAAGAATGCGCCTTTCGCCGCGGGCGATGGCATCCACCGTTCGGTTGATGGCGATCAATTGGTAGTAGCGCGGCAACTTGCCGGAGCCATCATAATAGTAGTCCTGGGTTATTACGGTCTCCTGCCTGCGGTGTAACCTTTGGCGGCGCTGTAGCGTGCCCAGAGAGCCTCGGGTGTCGGGAACCGGTCAAGCGGGATTTGCCTTTCGACAACGCCGCAGCCGGCGGTGCGATCATGTTCAAGAAACGCATCGCCGTTGGAGCTGTAGGCAAAAGGGACATCCAGTATCTCGGCGTATTCAAGTGCCTGCTGCATGCCGCCGCCTACCGTATGGTTGTTGTCCTTTGCTTCGATAACTGCGATGGGAATGTTGGGTTTGTAGAACAGGATGTAGTCGGCCTTTTTCGCTTCGCCGCGCTTAACGGTCTTCCCCCGAACGATAACGCGCCCCCGTGTGAAGTAATACTCCTCAAGGATCTGCGTCATCACATTCCATTTTTTTCCGTCATCGCCGACAATTGCAGGCGTGATGAATTTGGTTCGGATATCCGCTTCCGTGAGGTTTTTCTTATTCATTGTCTCAATTCCGCATTTATGCCCACGCAGGATGATGAATTTAATTGATGGGGTTACCGGCAAGGGAACGTCGGAGCTCTAAAAGCCCTGTTTCAGCATGTCATTGATTTCCTCCGGGTAGGCCATGCAAAGGGTTTCGTTGAAAAGGTTGCGCAGGGCGCCGACGTCCGGTGTGCCCAGTTTCTGGTTGAAAAAAGTACGGGGTGAAAAGAGCAGGTGAAAGCGGAAATGATCATCGGTTTTGCTTCCGGTGAAAAAATTCATGTTGAAGCTGTAAATCCCCATTTTGTCGTATTCGGCAATGACTTTTGCAAGACCTGCGGCAATGTCCTGAAGATCCTGGACACCCAGATCCAGCGTGGAGCGGGCGCCTTCCAGAACCGCCAGCACATCTCCGGCAACGCCCATGGGGGCAAAAGCGGTCATCCAGTGGGTGCGGCCGATTTTTCCCAGATAGCGTTCGCCGGTTTTTATCTCGGCTGCCACCAGGTCCTCCCAGAAACAGGAGCCGTGGCTGTCCAGATAGTGCCTTGAGGCCTCCAGTTCCTGGCGCATGAGGTTGGGCGCGGTGGATGTGGAGAAGACCTGCAGGTGGGGATGGATGAGAGAGCTTCCGGCCGGCGGCATGTAGTTCCAGTTGATGATGTGATACACGGATTCCGGATGGCCGGTGCTTTCGATGCGTCTGAAAAAGTCCAATGCAAAGCCAAAAGCCGAGGCCATGAGCGCGGGCGTAAATTCTGTCATCGGGATGTAGTGGCGGGCGCCGAAAGTTGCCACGGCTCCGATGCTGTCGTAGGGGGCGATGTTCGGGAAAATCAGCATGTCGTCTTTTTGCAGCCGGCCTTCGGGGATGAGGTCTTTGGGGAAACAGGGGGTTACGACCTGAACCTTGTCCGCGCAGAACGGGCACCATGCTTCGGTTCCCGAAACAAGGGCGTTGAAATCGGGTTTTTCCCATTGAAGCTTCATGAAATGGCAGATCCTGGCGGTCCGGCCGGTCAGGGGGTCGATGCGGATTTCACTGGCGATGCGTCGCTCGGCCATATCCTTTTGGGGGTTGAGTATGACGGTTTCTTTTTTGATGGCTTCAAATTTCAATATGTTTGCCTTTAATATAAGATTTGGAATCTCCCAAATAATAAGATTAAGGTGTTGCTGAAGGTAAGTCTCGTTCTTGAGGATTCAACGCCAGGGGAAGCGTCAGCCGAAAAGTCGCTCCCTTGCCTTTCTGGCTGATGATTTCAATGGTTCCGCCCATGGATTGCGCCAGAATCAATGCTCCGGCCAGCCCAAGCCCGTGACCGGTTCGAGATAGCGCATCACAGGCCATAATCTGCGTGTATCTTCGAAAAACCATTTCGTGATATTCGGCATCGATTCCCGGTCCGTCATCGGAAACCTCCAGCCACATTACTTTGTTACGGCATCCCAGGCCGATATCCACGCGTTTATTGCGGTGATGCAGGGCGTTTTTGATCAGATTGCCGGCAATCTGACGGAATTTGACTTCGTCCTGATTCAGTTTAATCCGGGATGTTCCCGAATCCACATGCATATAAATACATTGGCTGGATAAAAATGCAAGGGTTTCTTCCGGACTGTCGAGTAAAGTGATCTGCTCAAAAACCGGCGGGCAAACCGATTCTACTGCCTCCATCAACGTATCCTGAACCGTTGGTACCAGTTGAAAGCTTGAGCAGGTAAAGCACCCTGCCTGAGATCGTCCGATTTCCAGAAGCCCATACATCATGCTGCGCGCTTTTTGTGCGTTTCTTAACACACGCTTCAGCGTTTTTTCCTGACGCGGAGAAAGCTGCCCATGCGTTTCCCTGCGTTCCAGAAGCGTTCGCACACCGGTTTCAATCACCGAAACCGGATCTTTAAGCTCATGGATTAAAAATTCGATTTCGATTTCGCGAAAAAATTTGTTTTCGGTTTTCATATAAAATTGATCGTCATCGTGGTTCCACCGGAACGCATGCAGTCCTCCAGGGTTTTACAGTGTTGGCACTGATGGATATCCCCTGGGCACAAATCCGTATCTTCCGGAATATAAACACACCGGTTGGAGCGCATTCGAATCGAAAAATGATAGCGTTCCGAAAAAATCTTCATTCTCAGCAGATCAAAGCCCTTGCCGCCGGCATGAAAATCATAAGGTTTTCGGGTGGCATACTGAAGCGGCTCGGCAGTCGGGACCTGGCTTTCAAAAATCAATTTCTGGTTTTCAGCGGTAATGCCGATACCGAAGTCCCTGACCTCAAGCTCGGAACCGGAAGCCATGCCGCGAATGCCGATTTCGATCACTCCGGAGTCCGGGGTGTTTTCGATGGCGTTTCGAAGGAGGCCTTCGACGATTTTATATAGCACGTCTTTCGGAATAAAAACAGGGGGCGTGGGTGCGATATGGCGCCGGATTCGGCATCTGCGATGGGAGAACCGGGGTTCCAGTTCACGAATGACATTTTCCGTGAAAACATCCAGTTGGATCTCTTCGGAAACGGATTCCACTGGCCCCAACAATTCATGAATCCGGTTTCGGATTTTCTGCGAGGCCGTCCCCTGTCCGCAGGTTTCATCCGCGAGGGTTTCAAGCACGTCCGAACAGTTGTCCATCAGTGCCGAAAGCAGGTTGTAAGCCCGGTAGTCCCGCTGCCGAAGAATATCCTGAACCTGATACTGCATATCCAGTATTCGTGTGAGACTGCGCTGCGCCCGTTCCAGAATTCGGGGAATTCCCGGATCTTCATTTTTGTCGGATAGTTTTTTTTCCAGAAGGCCCAGTGAGGCGGAAAGGACGGATACCGGTGTTTTCAGCTCATGAGAAAGATGATGAATCACCCTGTCTTTGGCGCGGCTCAGGGTTTGAACCTCTTCGTAGGAAAGCCTGAGCTCCGCGTTGATGCGGGCGTTTTCAATGGGAAAGGCGACGGCACTGGCAATGGCGCTTAAAAATTCGACGTCGGTCTGATCGAATTCGCCTTCTTTTTTATTGACTGCACACAGCACGCCGATCATCCGCTCCGGAATCTGAATGGGAACATCCAGCATATTGAGCGTCTGGTAACCGGCCTTCATGTCCACGACGGGGAAATAATAAGGGCTCTGAGGATAGTTCGAAACGATCAGGGGTTTTCCGGTCTGATACACATGTCCGGCCACGCCCTTGTCCGCCGGAAAACGAATTTCCCGCATGCGGTTTCCGGTACCGGCATCCTCATAATTGGCAACGGGAAAATAAAATTCCTGCTTTTCCTCATCCAGCAGGATGACCGAAGCCCCCCTGACCGCCAGCAGGTCCTGCACTTCCTTGATGATGAACTCCAGGCGATCCTCCAGCCTGCGATACTGATACAGCGAATTGGCGATGCGAAAAAGGGCCTGATTGGTCCGCGCCACCCGTTTTTCCTGGGTCACATCCCGAAGAGTAATCACCTGACCAGCGGGCAGGCCTTTATCATCGTAAAAAATGGCCCCATCCACCAGAATATCCAGCAGCCTGCCGTCTTTGGTCAGACGCTGGGTTTCAAATCCGTGAATGACTTTTTCGCTGTATAGCTTTTCGATTCCCAGGCGAGTCTGATCTTTGGCGGATTCCGGAACAAAGGGTATGATTTTTCCTTCAAGCTCTGCCAGAGACCACCCGAAAACCGTTTCAAAGGCAGGGTTAAGGTACGAGACCGTATTGTCCAGATTGAAGACAAACACCGGATCCGGCAAAAATTCCAGAAACGCGCGATAGCGCTGTTCCACGCTGAGACATGAAATGGGGGAATTTGAATTCGATCCGTTGTTCACGAAAATCTATCCTGAAAAATATGAAAATCGGCTTCAGACGCATCCGCGGAAAACGGTAGAAACCCGAACGGGTTGATAATCGTGAATCCCAACGGTCTGAAATTCCCCCCTTCCCCCTTTTTCAAAAGAGGGAAGTTGCTTCAAGTTGATGACATTGGATTGTGAGATGTCGATCCCGGTGTTAACGCTGGTGCCTGGGTCTTTCATCAACCACGCGAAGCGCTTTACCTTCGCTTCTTGCGATAAATTTGGGCTCGACCAGGTTGACTTCAACTCCGACGCCCATCATCCCCTTGATATGGCCGGCAACCTTGGATTCAATCTCCAGGCGTTTTTCCGCGCCCGCTTCATAGATTTCCTTTTTTCCTTCAACCTGGACAATGAGTTGATCCAGATATCCTTTTTTGCGGACCACGAGGCGGTACTGAGGCTCTACTTCGGGAATCTCCAGAAGTAGGGCTTCGATCTGAGAAGGAAACACGTTGACGCCGCTGATGATCAGCATATCATCGGTTCTTCCGGAAAGCTTATCCATCTTGAGCAGGGTCCTGCCGCAGACGCAGATCTCCCGGCGAAGCCGGGTAATGTCCTTGGTCCGGTATCGCAGCATGGGCATTGCCCGACGCTGAAGGGAGGTAAAGATCAATTCCCCTTTTTCGCCGAGCGGAAGCGGTTCAAAGGTAATGGGATCCACAATTTCCGCCAGAAAATGGTCTTCATTGATGTGCATGCCATCCTGGACCTCACAGTCAAAAGACATGCCGGGACCGCCAAGCTCGGTCAAGCCGTAAGCTTCCATGGCTTTGATGCCCATGCGCCGCTCGATTTCCTCGCGCATGGCAACGGTCCAGGGTTCCGCACCGAACACGCCGGTCCGAAGCGGCAGTTCGCGGACATTGACTTTCAGCTCTTCAGCCCGCTCGGCAATGGTCAGGGCATAGGACGGGGTGCAGGTCAGGGCCGTGGTTCCAAAATCTTTCATCAGCATGATCTGGCGTTCGGTCAGGCCGGAGCTGGTGGGCACAACCGTACAGCCCAGGCGGGTGGCGCCCTGATGGAATCCCAAACCTCCGGTAAACAGGCCGTGTCCGTAAGCGTTCTGGACAATGTCATCGGGCCTTAATCCCGCGGCCCACAGGCTTCTGGCCATGCATTCGGTCCATTGTTCCAGATCATCGGCGGTATACGGGCCGGTGATGGGCTTTCCCGTGGTTCCGGAAGAGGCGTGAACCCGCGCAACCTCCTTCAGGGGAACCGCGCAGAGTCCGAACGGGTAATTGTCCCTAAGATCATTTTTGACTGTAAAGGGAAGTTTGGCAATGTCCTCCAGACACTGAATATCGTCCGGCTTGATCTTCAATTCGTCCAGTTTCCGGTGGTAAAAAGGGACTCTTTCATAAGCCCATGCCACGGTCTCTTTCAGCTTTTCCAGTTGAAATTTCTGAAGATCCGCTACCGGCATGCATTCAAATGTATCGTTCCAGGGCATTTCCATCCTCCTTAAAGATAGTGTTTTGTGGACAATAATTCCCAATACAAATTACATTATAATCACTTTATAGCTTATTCTTTAATATGAATTAACCATACAGAAGTCAATAAAAAAGCATATTTTATCAGATGAATTATATTCACATTATGGCCGGTCAAGGGGGATGGGCGGAATAGACCAGCATGGCTCAATTACTTAAAAATTTTGAAAGTTCATCGGCGGCGATAATTGTCTTTACGATCATGGCATCATTTGGGTCCGTTGCCACGTTTCTGATAAAAGACATATCGATTTTCATTGCCTTAAGCGGCAGTCGCCGCAAATAATTCATTCCAGTCAAGCTCGGATGGATCTGGAAGTAAGATTCAGTCGGGCCAACACACTGTGCAATTGTTCAAGTCTGATGGGTTTCATAAGGAATCCGTCCATACCCGCGTTCCGGCAGGCTTCCCCGTAGTCTTCAGGTGAGTTGCCGGTCATCGCAATAATCGGTACCGGTCGTTTGTTGGCGAGCTGTTCACGTAGCCGTATCTCGCGAGTTGCAGTGATCCCGTCCATGCCTGGCATCTGCAGGTCCATGAGGATCACCTGATAGTTGCCTGCGGATGCCATCTCTACCGCATCTAATCCATTTCCGGCCGCTTCGACCGCCGCCGCCATGCTTTCCAGCATCGCCTTGGCAATGAGCTGGTTGATTTGGTTGTCTTCTGCAAGGAGCACACGCAGTCCGCCCAAGTTTAGGCCCGCGTGGGTCTGTTTAGCTACCTCCTGTAGCGGTATGTCGGCGGGATCGACCGGCAGTTCCAACGTCAAGGTTGATCCCTCGCCGGGGAGGCTCTTGGCATGCAATGTGCCGCCCAACAACTCCGCCAATTGGCGCGCGATGGATAGCCCGAGGCCAGTGCCGCCGTAAGCTCGGGTGATGGACGCATCGCCCTGCACGAATGGTTCGAATACCGCCGCGAGGCGTTCGGGGGCAATACCCAAGCCTGTGTCCGTGACTTCAAGAATCAGCCGCAATCTTTCCGAAGCACCGACCGGCACAGCGCAATGCAATCCGACGTCAACCGAACCATGGGACGTGAACTTGATTGCGTTCGACACAAGGTTGCCGGCGATCTGCTTGATCTTAATGCCATCGGTATTGACCCAAGCCGGAGATCCTTCGGCGACATCCACTTTGAAATCAATCTTTTTTTCTGCAGCGCGGGCTCCGAACATGCCCAGGAGTTCCTGCGCAAACTGCCGGAGATTTAGCGGCTCACATTCGATCTTCGTGTGACCGGCGGTGATCTTGGCGTGGTCGAGCATGTTATTGACCAGTTCGATCAGGTTCCGGGTGCTGACCCCAAGCGCCTTCGAAAAGGGCTGCTGCTCGGTTGAAAGCGCCGTATGTTCGAGCAGTTCAACGGTGCCGGCGATGCCGTTTAGAGGGGTGCGGATCTCATGGGTCAAGTTGGCGAAAAAGCGTTCCTTGGCCAGTGATGCCGCCAGCGCCTCATTGCGGGCCAGACGCGTCTCTTCGAGAGCATCCGCGAGCGTTTTATTTCGCGTTGCCAGCTCCTTGCTCAGGCGTTGGTGAGCACGCAGGTTGATGAATGCGAAAAAGCCGCATATGATCAGCACTGAAATCATGGATACCGCCATGTGAACGTCGGCATCGGGAAGAACCACCCTGGCAGCGGGAAACAAGCCGACATGGGCACCAACCAAAACCCCGAGGATCTCGGTGATGGTCATCACGCCACAGTATTTTACAAGATTCCGCATGCCAAGGATCATCGCCGCGAAGTTCGGGGCAAAGAACCATACGCAAACGCCATTATCGATGCGCCCCAGCAATATCAAATGGTATCCGAAAAGAAGCAG
>Ga0268283_1001000_pt1 | contig 14915 bp, 13 predicted proteins | sample saktaG_13_FD_190140 | JGI IMG/M metagenome (GOLD analysis project Ga0268283, IMG submission 190140) | Saline water microbial communities from Sakinaw Lake, British Columbia, Canada - sak_2013_06_06_36m | ecosystem: Environmental > Aquatic > Non-marine Saline and Alkaline > Saline ... | reverse complement strand
ATGGTAAATCAGAAGAGAACCTAAGAAATATATTTAAAGAAGCAGAAGAAAAGGCACCTGCAATTATTTTCATAGATGAAATTGATGCAATAGCTCCAAAAAGAGAAAACATGCCAGGGGAAACAGAAAAAAGAATTGTAGCTCAACTTCTTACAATAATGGATGGGATGTCCAATCGTGGAAATGTAGTGGTCATTGGAACAACTAATAGACCAGAATCTATTGAACCAGCACTTAGGAGACCAGGAAGATTTGATAGGGAACTTGAAATAAGTATTCCTGACGAAGAATCAAGAAAAGAAATATTACAAGTTCATATTAGAGGAATGCCTTTAGAAAACGTAAACTTAAATGAAATAGTTAAATTAACTGGTGGATTTTCTGGGGCAGACATGTCTTCTTTATGTAAAGAAGCAGCACTTAAAGCAATTAAAAGATTAATGCCAAAAATAAATAAAGAACCAACTAAACATTTATCTCGTGAACTTCTTGATGAACTTGTAATTACTCACAAAGATTTCTTAGATGCATTAAATGTTGTTGAACCTAGTGCAATAAGAGAAGTTTTAGTTCAAATCCCAAACGTATCATGGGAAGATATTGGTGGACTTGCAGAACAAAAACAACAATTAAAAGAAATGATTGAATGGCCACTAAAACATAAAGAAATATTTAAAGATGTGGGGGTTAATGCACCAAAAGGAATTCTATTATATGGTCCTCCTGGCACAGGTAAAACCCTTTTAGTTAAAGCTGTTGCAACAGAATCAAATGCAAACTTCATTTCAATTAAAGGCCCAGAAGTTTTTAATAAATGGGTTGGAGAATCAGAAAAAAAAATAAGAGAGATATTTAAAAAAGCAAGACAACTTGCACCAGCAATCATTTTCTTTGATGATATTGAGGCAATAACTTCAACAAGAACAAATGGAGATCTTTCAAGCGGGGTTCAAAATAATGTAGTTGCACAAATATTAACAGAAATGGATGGAATATCTAATCTAAAAGATATTGTAATTATTGGAGCAACAAATAGAATAGATATCATGGATCAAGCATTCTTAAGAAGCGGAAGATTTGATATCAAGATGTATGTCCCTCTACCTGATATTCATTCTAGAGAGAAAATATTTGATGTATATTTAAAGAAACTAAAATTAAAGGTTGAAGATAAAATAACTGCTAAGGACCTTGCAAAAAGAACAGAAGGAACAAGTGGAGCAGATATTGAAGCAATTGCAAGAGAAGCAGGAATGTGCGCTATTGGGAGAATAATTGAAAAGAAGACTAAAGAAAAATATATAACGAAAGAAGATTTTAATTTTGCAATAGAAAAGATTATGGAAATTGAAAAAGATAAAAAAAAGAAAGGAAAAAGCAGCGAAGATAAATCAATTGCTTAAATCTTTTTTATTTTTCACTTATTTTTTTTACAGCACGTAGTATCTGTTTATTAGTTATTGTTCCTTTACTTCTGGTTGCTCTTCTTTGAGCACTAGCTAAACCATCATACAAATCTCTTACACTAGTTAATCCAACCACACGCATCCCTTTCACAATAGAATCCACATCTTTGAACCCAACTTCATAAAATCTGGCTCCAAAATCACGTGCATTTTTGTAACCTTGCCTGTATATTTCCTTTGCAGCACTATCAACGGTGCCCATAATTCTAGTATGTGCTCGTTCTGCTATTTTTTCTGCTTCTGCACGTTTATTATCACGTATTGACGCTTGCCTTTTGGTTCTTGCTATTCTTCTTAATTCTTTAAGACCAGCTGGGGTGTATTTTTCATTTAATTTATTTAGTTTTGTTTTTGTTTTATTAATTGCACTTACACTAAATGTTTTTCTCGCCATTGGCTTAGTTTTAATACTTAATCTCATTAATATCACCATTTTATTTTTTTGTTTATTTAATCAAGATTTCCACCATAATATGCACCACCATACATAACTGGAGGTGACGGTGTAGGATGTTTTGCTGGTGGAATGGTACGTAGATAACCCATTGATTTCAATTTACTAATATCAAATCCTGCGGCTCTTAATGCTTTTTCATAATTTTCCATGCTCGCAAGCCCTACGTTCCATAATCCATTAATAATATAATCCATATTATAAAATCCAGCAGATACTAGACCTTTTCCAATACCTTCAGGACTGCCAAGACCAGCATGTTGTAATCCATAAACTATCTCACCTATTTTTTTGTAGCCAACTGTTCTTAATCCAAATCCAATACTTGTTGGATCTTTGTATCCTGCTTGAATTAATCCATCTACAAATTCATTTAATGTATTTATTTTTTTTGTTTTTAGTTCTTTAATTACAATCTTAATCTTTCCTTCACGAATAAATTCTTGTCTTGTTGCTCTGTGTTCAACTCGTAACTTGTGAAGTGCTTCCGGGGTGTACTTTTCATTTAACCTATTTATTTTTAATTTTGTTTTTTTAATTGCACTTACGCTAAATGTTTTTCGCTTTATTGGTTTAGTTTTAATACTTAATCTCATTAATATCACCTTATTAAATATAAAATAACTAAATTGTAAATATTTATAAATAGTGTGGTGTTTTAGGACATAAAGATTAGTGGTGGTGTCCAAGAAATATAACAATAATATTTAATACCCAGAAGATCCAAATCTTTTTGAACCTCTATCTGTATCTTCTAGTTCATCTACTTCTACAAGTTCATCTTTTAAAATAATTTCTGGAATTATTTGAGCAATCTTATCTCCTCTATTTATTTCAAAGGGCTCATCACTTGTATTTAAGATGCAAACAATTATTTCTCCTCTATAATTAAAATCAATAACTCCTGCAAGTACATCTATTCCTGATTTTGTTGCAAGTCCACTTCTTGGAGCTATTCTTAGATATAATTGAAAAATAGGATAAGGGAGCTCTGGAAGAGCTAATGATATTCCTGTTTTAATTGTTGCTCTTCCTTTTGGGAGAATAATTTTATTTTCATTAGAATAAAGATCAAACCCAGCATCTGTTTCATGTGCTTTTGTGGGAATTATTGCACTTGAGCTTAATCTTTTTACTTTAATCAAACTATCTATCCCTCTTTTTTAGTATTTGTGTTTTATGTTTTTAAATCACAAGCCCCTTTGAATCCACAACCTCTAGAACATTCAGTACATCCACCTAGTTTAATCATAATTCCAACTTTACAGTTAGGACAATTGTTCCCTGCGTCTGCACCATAAACTATTTTGTCTTGTCCAAGATTTCTTGTGTTTTCTGACTCTGATTGTTGCTTATTTTTTGCTTTATCATCAAGTTGTTTTTTAACAGAGTCTTCATTTTTCTTTTCTTGCCCTTTATCTGTGGATAAAACTTGTTCACTTCTAGAATTATCACGATAAATTGTTACTCCTTTACACCCAAGTTCATATGCTTTAATGTAAAGTTCTTTTGTTTCTTCTATTGTAAAATTAGAAGGAACATTTGCAGTCTTACTAATAGATGAATCTGTCCATCTCTGTATTGCTGCTTGAACTTTAATATGTTCTGTTGGTCCAAGATCCATTGCACCAACAAAGAAATCAGGAAGTTTATTATCTTTTGCATATTCTAATGCTATTGGAATATTCTCTTCATGGAAACCAAGTCTTGATTGTCTATAAAACTTAAATGCAAAATAAGGTTCAATTCCTGTTGATGTTCCAAGCATTGTTCCAACAGTTCCTGTGGGTGCTTGAGTTGTTATTGAAACATTTCTCATTCCTTTTTCTTTTATTTTTGCTCTAACTTCTTCAGGCATCTCTCTCATAAATCCACTTGCTAAAAATTTATTAGAATCAAATTTAGAAAAGAAACCTTTCTCTTCTGCAATTAATGCAGAAGCCATATACATTTCAGAAGTTATAGTTTTGTATAATTTATCAATAAAACTTAATGATTCAGGGGAACCATATTTAATTCTTAATTTTATTAATAATTCTGCAAGTCCAAGTGTACCACAACCTATTCTTCTTTCTGATTTTTGAAGTCTTTCATTCTCTTCAAAGAAATAAGGTGTTAGATCTATAATATTATCTAAGAATCTAACTAATGTTCTAGATGCTTTCTTTAGTTCATCCCAATTAATATCATATATTGGACCAATTTCATCATCTCCAGTTTTATCCACAAAAGATGCTAAATATAGGTGTCCTAGATTACATACACCCCACGGAGGAAGTCCTTGTTCACCACATGGATTTGTTGCAACTACTTTATTATAATAATATGAATTACTCATTTTATTATATCTATCAATGAAAACAATTCCTGGTTCTGCAGATTCCCATGCAGAAGTAATTATTTCATTCCATAAATCTCTTGCTTTAATTGATTTATAAATTCTAGTTGGATAATTTTTAGCTTTCCAAGCTTTTAGGTCTCCATCCCATTCTTCATCATAGATATCGTGATAAATTTCATTTTCATAATCAGGGAATTCTAGGTTCCACATTTCATCTTTAACTACTGCATCCATTAAATCATCAGAAATTAAAACAGAAATATTTGCATTTTCAAGCATTCCTAATTTTTTCTTTGCAGTAATAAAATCAACTATATCTGGATGCCAATCAGCAAGCATTAACATTAATGCCCCTCTTCTTGATCCACCTTGTTCAATTAAACCTGTAATAAATGAATAGAGATTACCAAATGAAACAGACCCTGAAGACCTACCATGAACTCCTTTAACATAAGAATATTTTGGTCTTAATGAAGATAATGCAAGCCCACATCCTCCACCACGAGAAAATACTTCAACTAAACTAAATAAAGTATCTTTAATAATTGATTTTCTTGAATCTTTTGGAGAAGGGATTACATAACAATTGTATAATGTTAAATTTGAAGTGTATCCAAACTCATCAATTGATGCACCAGTCATTATTCTTCCTGCTGGTTGTATTTGGTTCTTTTTTAATGCAGACCAAAACTCTTCAAAGTACTTTGATTTTTGCATTTCGTCTTTTTCAACAGAAGCTACTGCTCTTGCAACTCTCTTGTAAGCCATATTTACTGATTCAGATGGTTTTTCACATCTTTGCCTTTCTTGGAAGAACTCAAAATTATTTTCTTTTGAAGCATAAACTCCAGTGATCATGTGTATTGTTAATTTATCTTTATCAACTATCTTTTTAACAATCCCAATATCCTTTTTTGGAAATTTATAATCTTCTTTTGTTAGAACAATAACTAAATCTCCAACAACAATATCTTCTTTTTTAGTTTTAACTGAATATCTATCTAAAAATATAAGTTTACCAAGTTCACTTAATTGTTGAGAATTATTTAAAACTTCAACTGCTTGTTTTGATAATTCAACATTTTGTTCTCTTAATTTTTTAACATCAATTGAATCTTCAGTTTCTTCTGTTGCTTCTCTTATTCTTCTTCTATCTTCACGATAAAGGATATATGCTTTTGCAATTACAGATAGTTCTGATGCAATTAGAACATATTCAATTACATCTTGTACATCCTCAACTGATGGCACTTTTGTCATGAACTTTGACTCAAGCACTAAAACAATTTTATCAACCACAGATTCTAAAACCAATTCATTTAATGAATCAGTAGCGACCATTGCTTTAGATATTGCAATTTTAATTTTATCTTTATTAAAATCAACAACTTCTCCAGTTCTTTTTTTTACTTTAGTAATTTTTTTTATTTGAGTCAACATATGTAATCCCTTTTTATTTAATATTCAAATCCAATTCTTGCTTTTATTCCTTTATTATAATAATGTTTTATTTCTTTTATTTCAGAAACTAAATCTGCAATTTTAATTAGCTCTTTACTTGCGTTTCTTCCTGTAAAAACTAATTCAATGTTTTTCTCTTTGCATTTGTTAATTATTTCTTTTGCATCCTCTATAGATATTAATTTAAAATATATTGCTAAATTTATTTCATCTAAAACTAATAAATCTGTTTCATTATTGTCTATTATTTTATTAATATAATTTATTGCTCTTCTTGCTTCTTTAATGTCTTCTTTCTTTGGTTTGGTTATTATAAAACCAGTTTTACCAAATCTTTTTATTTTAACATTTAATGTTTTTAATATACTTTCTTCCGCGCTCTTATCTGGTTTAAGAAATTGAATTAATGCTATTTTCTTACTTGCCCCTATAGCTCTTATAATAAGTCCGATAGCAGATGTTGTTTTTCCCTTTCCCCCCCCAGTATAAATTGAAAACATAAAACCCACAAAAAAAATTAAAATAAAATTTAGTGTTATAAATTAATATAGGGTTTGCTTTAAATAACTTCTCTAGCAAGTTTTGTTTTTGCTTAATTTTCGCGAAATTAAGTAGATAAGCTCACAATAATCAATCGCTAGGTTTATAAAATTAAGTCGGCATAATATTAAATGAAAGATTTATGTTATGGTGGTTATGTGGAAGTAAAGGATAATGTTTATGGAAAGTATCTTATTAAAGAAAAAATCCTAATTGATCTAATTAATACAAAATCAATCCAAAGATTAAAGAAAGTAAGACAACAAGGGTTACCTAAAGAGTGGCATCATGGAGTAGAATTTTCAAGATATGGTCATAGTGTTGGTGTAATGATATTACTAAGTAGGTTTGGAGCAACACTAAAAGAAAGAGTTGCAGGATTATTACACGATGTTTCTCACATGGCTTTCTCTCATGTTTATGATTATCTAGTTAAAAACACAAATGAAACTAGTGGGGACGATATATACTATAAACATCTATTAAATGATAAAGAAATTCAAAAAATATTAAATAAATATGGATACTCAATTGAAGATTTCAAAGATTTAGATAGATTTAGTTTACTTGAGAGAGAGGCCCCTGATTTGTGCGCAGATAGAATAGACTATACGCTTAGAGAATATGAAGGATTTAAAAAAAATAAAATAAAACTAAATACAATAATCAATGATTTTATTATTGTTGATAGAGAAATCATGTTTAAAACTAAAAAATCTGCAAATGAATTTTATAAGATGTATGATTACTTCCAAGCAAATCATTGGGGGGGAATAAAGCACATGATGAACTACAACATATTTGTGGATGTGTTAAATAGAGCACTTGTATTAAAACTAATAAAGATGAGTGATTTCTATAAAGATGATGAGTATATTTTAAAAATTATTAAAAAATCTAAAGATCCAATAATTGTCGCAGGAATAAACAAATTAGCAACTAAAAATTTTAAAATCCCAAAGGGAAAGAATGTGTTTATTGGGAAAAAAAGAGTTGTTAACCCAAGGTATGTTGAAAATAAAAGTGCGTTATATTTGTTGGACAACAACATTAAAAAATAAACTGGTTTAATTTATGCAAGAAAAAAAAGTTGAAGAAATACCAGAAATCATTAAAAGATTTCAGAATGAACTAAATATAGAGGGGTTTAGTAAAAAAACAATTGAAACTTATTCAATGTATATTGAATTATTCCACAAGTATATTAAGAAAGATCTAGAACAAGTTAAATCAGAAGATATTATTAATTTTTTATCACATTTAAAAACAGACAGGGGGGCTAGTTCCTCTACTCTTAACCTAATAATGTCTGCATTAAAGCACTTTTATTCTGTTTTCCTTAAAACTCCAATGGAGCTAAATATCAAGCTACCAAAGAAAACCCATAAAATCCCAATTGTATTAACTCCAAAAGAAATAAAGGACCTAATAACAGCAACAGATTCAACAAGAAACAAATTAATTACTGAATTTATATTTTCTACAGGGGTAAGAATATCAGAATGTATAAATATGAAGATATCTGATCTTGATTTCAATGAATTTACTGGGAAGGTAGTATCAGGTAAAGGAAATAAAGATAGAATGATAATCCTATCAAAGAACTGGGTTGAATCATATAAAAAATATATTGAAGATAGAAATAAAGAAATTAAATCAGAATATCTTTTTTGTAATAAAGAAGGAACTACTTTATCAGTTGATACTGTTCAAAAGTTCTTAAAGATATCTGCAAAGAAAGCAGGAATAAACAAAGCAGTAAGCCCACACAAGCTAAGGCACTCTTTTGCAACCTCTCTACTAGAAAACGACGTTAACATAAGATATATACAACAACTTCTAGGGCATGCTAATCTAAATACAACCCAGATATACACAAAGGTTAACACAAACAAACTAAAAGAAATCAAAAACCCGTTAGATAATATGTAATTTAGGGTAATAATTGAAGACACCCCCCACAGTTCCTATATTCTTTCTATTATCTAATTAAAAATTGTTTACTTAATTTAGCACCAACCCACTATTTTTAGTTAACTTTTTAAATACAAGCACATTCATATTAGTTAAATATTTATCTACATTACAGGTGATCATTTTATGAAACCAATAAAACAAATAAATAAAGCGCTAATTGCTATGAGATTAAAGAAACCACTTAAAAAAGTAGAAACACCCCAGAAACCAAAACCAAAACCAAGCTTTAGTGAATTAAAAAAATTACTTGTTAAAAGAAACGAGCACAAAGACATAATTGAACATCACAAAGCAGAAATAAGTAAATTACAAAGAAAATTAGCTGAACTTGAAGGCAAAAAACAAAAAACAGATAGCTCATCAACACACATTCTTGCATTAGAACAAGAAATAAAATTTCATGAGAAAAGTATGAACCATCTTAAAAAATTATATGATACTTGGTATGAAGAACACGGAGATGTATTAAATATCTCAAAAGAAAGAGCAAATGCAATAGAACACAAAGAGTACCATAACAGAAAGATTAGAGAAGCAGAAGCAACAATTAGAAAATTAGAAGAGGGGCCACAAAAAGACTACACAGACACATATATACTTAATGAAAGAAACCTCATAAAAGAACACATAAAATGGAGAGGTCACTTTGATGATTTCATTAAAAATAGATTAAAATCTAATAAAAAGTAGTGTTTTTTCATAATTCAAATAAAAATAAACCAAAAAACAAGAAAACTAAATAAATATATTTAAAAAGATATTGTATAACACTCATATAGAAAATAATACTAATATCTAATACTTAATTCGGAGGAATAAATATGACAACAAGAATTTCTAAATTATTTGGTATGGATTTATACCAAACAGACGCTACATATAGAGGAAAAGTACACGACTTAATAGTTAACTTAGAACAAGGTGTTATTGAAACAATAACAACACAACCATTAAAGGTTAACTCTAAGGTTGAAGCTAAGAAGATAATAACAGATCACTCAATACCATACAACAAAGTTATATCTGTTGATGATATTATCTTAATTAATGCTGGTAACGTACCAACAGCACCAAAACCAAAAATGGTTGCTCCTGAACCAGATGAAGAAGAAAATCCAAGAGATGCAAACATAAGAAAGAAGTATATTGGATATAGAAGTAAATATTCATCAGCAGCATCTGGTAGAAGATAAGTAATTATCTTCTTTTTTTAGTTTTTTTATTAAATTTTAACTAATATGTTATAACTATATATAATAATATATACTACATAACATTATTTTATATTATAAGTATAATTAATACAAGAAGTATAGGGTGTATCTCTTTTGACTAAAATAAGATCTATTTTATTAAAATATAAGTTTTCTTTTATAGAAAACACTAAACATTCATCATATTTATACCAAAAGGTATTTAGATCTATTTATGGTTATACACAAAACGTTACAAAACGCAATAATAAGGTTTATAGTTACTTTAGAAACGGGATACTATCAAATATACCTTATATTAAGACAAGTAAGAATTCAGTAATACTTCCACTAGGTTGTGATATTGAATTAATTGAATATTTTGAAACTGGAAAGAACCCAACTCATAATTGGAGAAGTAAAGGGGAATGGAAAGTAGAGTATACAAAAGATTTTATTGATATTGATATAGAAACAATCACAAAAGCAATAGAAGATTTATTAGATAAATACAAAGTTATTAATGATGAAAACAAAGAAGTAAAATTAGCAGATGAAATCAAATTGATTTTATTAAAAGAGAATTTAAATCAAACATATGTTTCATCTATTTATAATACTATGAAAAAAATAATTGATTTAAATTGGTTTAATGAAACACACAAACAATCTACTGAACTATCTAAATTTTATGAAAATTATAATAAATTAAAAGTTAAGTATAATTTATAATTCTTATTTTATTTAATCTTATTTTCTATAATTATTATATTTTTCTTCCAAGTTCTTTTTTTACCAATGTTATTCATTTTAATTAGGTTAATATCTACTAATGTTTTAAGATAAGGATATAAACTTTTTTCATTAGTGTACTCTACATTGAACTGTAGTTTAATGCTTTGTCTTAGCTCATCCATTGTAATCCACTTATCAGATGGGGTACATTTTATAATGTGTTCTGCTTGTGTATTTTCCTTTATTTTTACAATATCCCAAATTGTATTTATTTCGTTTTTTAATTCTTCAATAGTTACTGTTCTTATTGTTTCATCTTGTTGATTTTTTTTTATAATTTGTGGTCTATTTTCAATTATACTTTCTAATGTTTTACTATTTTGTTGTGTTTGATTACTACTTGAATTATATTGTGTATTGTTTTGATTTGTGTTATTATTATTATTATTATAATTATAATTTGTTTGTTGTGTATGTTCAGATATTTTTTTAAGTTTTTCAAAATTAATTTCATTTTCTTTTTCATTTAATGGATCATATTTGTTTATTTGATAATTATTGTTATCTTTTTGTTTATCTTCTTCATTTTTTGATTTGAAGATATTTGCTATCCCATTAAATATGTCTTTTAATTTCATATGCCTTCGTATTTATAGTAATTACCGTAATTATTATAAAGGGATCGGTAAGGCTGGTAATTACTTTGGCGGTTTTGGGTAATGATGGTAATTACTATCGCTAATACATAACAATGAACCTACATTTTTCATTTTCTTAAAATTTAAACTTTTGTAAAAATAAATTTATGTATATTGCGGGTTGTGTTGCAATGTTTTTTACTGTGAAAATTAGTAATTACTGTAATAATGTTGGTAATTACCAATTAAAACTCTGCTTTCTGGAGGTAATTATTAGTTATAAACAGATTTAGGTTATTTATTGTGCTTTATTTGTAAAATAAGGTAATTAAAATCGTTCTTTGTTGTTTTCTTTAAGTATAATTACTTTAAATTTAAGTTAATTTATTATCCAATACTGTCCAACAAATATAACATTTTCCACTATTTTTTACCCAAAATTAATTTAAATTTTTTATTAGTTTTATTAAAAAGTAGAAGTAGCGGGGGATGGATTTGAACCATCGACCTCCGGGTTATGAGCCCGGCGGGCACTCCAGGCTGCCCCACCCCGCTTTTGATATAATAATGATTTTTATAAAAATAATTTATACATCAAAATTAGTGATACTAATTATTTAACTTAGTAACCAAAATATATATAAAAGGGTACTTTTCAATCGCAAACGTACCCTGTTGTATTATCTTTAATTTTTTCAAGAAGTCCTTCTAATTTTTTAATATTAGTTTCCATCTCTTTATTTTGTTTCTTTAGATTACTTAATTTATTTTTAGAGTTAGTTAGTTCTAGGTTTTTATTACAAGTTGGGCAATGGAAATCGTACGCTGCTGCAATTTCAAATGGAACTTCAATACATTTGTTTGGGCAATAAAAGAAATCGTGTGCTTCTTTATCATTTATCATTAATTCATTATTTTTGTATTTTTTCATTTCTTGTAAAAGTAATATTTCTATAATTTTTTTATATTTTATTTCCCACAAGAATTCATACATATTCTTGTCATCTCTTTGTTTCTTATAACAAGCTATTCCACGGTAATGTAGACTATTTAATGTAGATCTAACTGTTGTTATCTTTTGATTAAGCTTTTTTGAAATGTCTTCAGGAGACATTGCTTCCTCAGTAAATATTTTAACTATGCTTGGCGCTAGTGGCCCTGCAATTTGTTCAAGAAAAGAAGTTGCGTTTTTATTATCCATTAATTCTTTTTTAAGTTTATTCATTATATTTCAACTCCCCCAACTAATATATGTATTATATGATACAATCTTATTTTAAGTTGATTACATTTTTTCCACGTTCGTTTGGTATTATTTGTATATCTGATCCTTCAAAATTATCTTCTTCTAATCTTTCAGGATATAATAAATATAAAGATATTGCAAGTGCAGCAACTTCACTATGTGGCTGATTAGTAACTGATACATTATAATCTGCAAGATCATAATATACTTTTGGAACTTTTGGTCCACCCACAATAAATAAAATATTTTTATTTTGCTTAATTAAAGGAATTATCTTCACAACTTGCTCTCCATACATCGTAAGATGTATTACAATAGAATCTTTCTCTTTTTTAAAATTTCTAACAAACATAACCGGTGAAGATAGATAAGTTACTTTAAAGGACCCCCCCCATTTTTTAACTATCTTTGCAACTCCGTCTTTAAGGTTTTTATCTTCAATACCAGAATAATAGAATTCATTAGCACCAAAGGTTCTAGAAACGAGAGCACAATGCGTTGTAATTCTTTTATCTCTTTCTGGCCTATGATCTAGCTTCAATATATTTACTTTATAAATCTTTTTAACCATAAATATATTATATAAAATACATTTTAAAAAGAAATAACATGTTGATTTTATAACAAAAAGGATATAAAAAAATTATATTAATTTTATTTAAATTCTAGGTTTGATTAATTTGGGCTCGTAGCTCAGTCTGGCTAGAGCACTGGACTCTTAATCCAGGTGTCGGGGGTTCGAATCCCCCCGAGCTCATCAAACCAATTGAATTTAAGTAAAACTAAACAAAGGGCTTGTAGCTCAGTCTGGCTAGAGCACCGGACTTTTAATCCGGGTGTCAGGGGTTCGAATCCCCTCAAGCTCATTTTTAAAATATTTACCAGGAAATTAGTAGTGGGTTCGTAGCTCAGCCTGGGAGAGCAATAGGCTGAAGACCTATGTGTCGGGGGTCCAAATCCCTCCGAACCCATTTAATCATTTTTTAAATAAAATTAAGCGCGTTTTAATTATGGATGAACGAGTATTAACACCTATGATGAAGCAATACGTTGCTACTAAAAAAGAATATCCAGATGGCGTACTTTTATTTCGTGCTGGCGATTTCTATGAAATGTTTTATGATGACGCAAAGTTAGCTGCATCAATATTAAATATTACACTCACAAAGAGAGGGAAAGGAGAAACAGAAGCTCCACTTGCAGGAATCCCATATCATTCAATAGACCCATATATTAATAAATTAATTAAAGCAGGAAAAAAAGTTGTAATTTGCGAACAAACAGAAGATCCAAAGTTTGCAAAAGGATTAGTTAAAAGAGCAGTAACTAGAGTAATTACACCTAGTACAATATTTTCAGATACTTATGAAAATAATTTTTTATGTTCTATTACTCAATTAAAAGATGTGTTTGGGTTTTCATTAGTTGATATTACTACAGGTGAATTCAAAGTAACTAGTTTTAATATTTTAAATGAATTATTAAATGAATTGGTTTTAATTAAACCAAAAGAATTATTAGTTACAAAGAATTTATTAAAATCACAAGATGTTATTGAAACAATTAAAAAAACATTACCAAATACTATAATTAATTACACAGACAATTTAGATGTTGCTTTATCAGAAACAGAATTAAAAAAACACTTTAACTTAAAATCATTAGATGTTTTTGGAATGAATAACAAACCACACATTTCTATTTCTGCATATAATGCAATGACTTATTTGAAAGAAACCCAATTTTCAAATTTAAATTATATTAATATAATTAAAGAATATAATTCAAATAAATATATTAAGCTTGATAAAAAAACAGTTAGAAATTTAGAATTAACTACAAACCTACAAGACAATTCAAGTAAAGATTCTCTTTTAAATTTAATAAACAATACAAAAACAGCCATGGGTCATAGAAAATTAGTTTTCGATATTTTGCATCCTCTTTTAGATAAAGTAGAAGTTAATAATATTCAAGATTCTGTTGAAGAACTAAAAGAGGACTACGCTTTATTAGAAACAACTTATAAAGATTTAAGTTATATAGGAGATTTAGATAGGATAATAAGCAAAATTGGATTTGGGAATGCATCCCCAAGAGATTTAGTTGCATTAAAACAAAGTTTATTAGTTATCCCAAAACTAAAATCCAGTCTAGTAGATGTTAAATCAAGTAAATTAAAACAAATAAGAGAAGATATAATTGATATAAGTGTTCTGCGAGATTTACTTGAAAATTCAATAGTAGATGAACCCCCCTTTTCAGTAAGAGAAGGAAAATTTATTAAACCAAATTATTCAAAAGAATTAAATGATCTAATTAATACAAACAAAACAATTAATTCTTGGCTAGTTGAGTTTGAATCAAAATTAAAAAACGATACAGGAATAAAAACATTAAAAGTAAATTATAATAAGATCTTTGGATATTTTATTGAAGTTCCAAAAGCACAACAAAAAACAGTTCCTGATTATTTCGAAAGAAAACAAACTCTTGTAAGTTCAGAAAGATATACTACAAAAGAATTAATTGAGAAAGAAGGGATATCCTTAAATGCAAAAGATAAAAGAATAGAATTAGAATATGAAATATTTCTCGACATTTGTAAAGAAATAATGAAATATCAAGATCAAATTCAATCTTTAGCTAGATTAATTGGAGAAATTGAGGTTTATGTTTCTCATGCAAAGACCTCAATAATAAATAATTATTTCAGACCAGGATTAACGAATACAAATAAAATTTATTTTAAAGATTTAAGGCACCCAATTATTGAAAAATTAGTAGATTATATTCCAAATGATTGTAATTTAGATAATAATAGTAGAACAATGGTAATTACTGGTCCTAATATGGCTGGAAAA
>Ga0268283_1000999_pt1 | contig 14915 bp, 9 predicted proteins | sample saktaG_13_FD_190140 | JGI IMG/M metagenome (GOLD analysis project Ga0268283, IMG submission 190140) | Saline water microbial communities from Sakinaw Lake, British Columbia, Canada - sak_2013_06_06_36m | ecosystem: Environmental > Aquatic > Non-marine Saline and Alkaline > Saline ... | reverse complement strand
GTTTTCACCCTAAGTGCTCAAACTGGACCAGAATATGCATTTGTAATTACTTTCGTAGCTTGACCATAAGAAAAGCCTTTAATTTTAAATACAGCACTCAATTTCTAGACATAATGAATAATTTTTCTGTAGAAAAAATGATTATTGCGGTGACAAGCAATAATCAAAACAGATTAACTACTATTTTAAATGACATCAAAACCTCAGGCATTAAAGCTCAAGGGTACTTGGACAGTATGACGTTATTTAAAAAAATGCTAACGGAATCCATCAACTTATTAATCATGGATTTGGATTTATCAACTGAAGATGAATCAAGTATTGAGAGATACCTTGCCATAAACCCTGACTTACTTTGTATTATTATCGCTAGTGGTAATGCGCCAATTAGCAAGCAAATTGCTTTTCTTAATTCGGGTGCGGATAAAGTTTTAGTTCATCCAGTTGATAATAGTGAATTAGTGGCTAATGTTGTTGCCCTTATTAGGACTAAAAACAAAAACCAACAAATAACCCAACCATTAAATAATGAATCTGTATGGAACTTAAATTCGTTTGACTGGACACTGAGCGCACCAAATCAAAAATCTATACCGCTTTCCGTAAGAGAGTATAAATTAATTGAAATGTTAGCCTCCAGACCAAGTGAAACAATTAACAAACATTTCATTGCTGAAAAAATTCTAGGTGAATTTAACCAAAATGGGAGCAGAAGAATGGATCTATTAGTGGGTAGATTAAGAAATAAGGCACTCAATAATTTACAAGCTGAATTACCTATAAAAACTGTTCACTCAATTGGTTATGCGCTTGCTTGTAATATTACTATCAAATAAACAGTATCATTTCTTTGCTCTTTTTAGTTTTCATGTTGAACCTCCTGATTTAATTGGACATAACGATTAAAATTTTGATGATGCTGCGAACACACTTCCACGGCGCTGTTTATGCCTCACGCGACCGGATCAGAACTCAGGCCTGACCCGCCGCAAAAAATTACCCACCGTGCCGGTTTGGAAGGGAGAGCGTCAATTTTAGCGACCGCCCTCCCCCACAAAAATCGACTCAACTTACCCTGAGGCCGCCATTGCACCGTTGATCATGACCGAAGCACTGTTGGCCGCTTCCTGCAATGACTTCGTGGAGAGATGCGCATATCGTTGAGTCACCGACGGACTGGAATACCCCAATATCTGTTGAACCATGAACAAAGTTTGACCGCTGTGTGCCAAAGAGACATTCATCATAGGCAACTTTATAGCGATAAATATAGTTTTTTTGGATGATAAATATGGGTTATCTTTCGAACATAAAAAAAGCCCTACACAACATGTAAGGCTGATTGTTTTCTGGGTTATCGTATCCAACCTGACCGTAAATTGCGTCCCGCTTTGCAAAGCCTCAATTCGTAATCAGTAGGTCGTTAGTTCGACTCTCATCATTGGCTCCATATAATCAGAGGCTTAGTCTAATTTAAAAAGTTATTTTTATAAATTCCGTGTTTTCTGCACTTTTACTACAATCACTAAAAAAATACCCGCAACAATTACTTATATCTCACGCATAAAAAAGACTAGTATAAATCCAGCCTTGTATTTCCTTGTCAGCCATAGCAACAATCTTGCCTCTACTCAAGCCTAGGTCATTGGCTATGGTTTTTTGTGTGTTGTATAACTAATTATCAGTAAATGTTTTTTGTTGCTCCAGTACCTCTTGATAATTACTGTAAACTTCTTCCCCTCCCCAATAAAAACATTCGCAGTCTTCGGCATCAGCAAATATATAATAAACCCCTCCTTTTACCTTGTCATTTTCAGTCAAAATATTTAGACGAGAAATTATGCCTGGTGAGTTTGCAAGTTTAATAACTTTATTTTGTGTAAATGTTTTAACATAAGCAAGATTTTCAGGGCTGCTGGTAAACTTTCGTTTAAAACCAGCTTTAGTTAACAATACTTCTTTATCCTGAATCTGCTCTTTTTTAAGAAAACTGCAGGCCGATAAAAGTCCGCTAATCATCACAATACACAATACAAGTGCATTTTTTTTAGTCTTTCCTATTATTGCTGTTTTCATAGCTTAATACCCCAATACAATCAGAACTCTTAAAGAATTTACGGCGAATAGTTTTATATCAATAAACTAAGTTTTTTAGAACTTAGTTTATTGATAATAACACATCATTTTTTTGTAACTTCCCCTATTAACACTCTATCTTTATTTATAACGGGTAACTTATCAGCGTCTGTCAGGGCAAAAGCAGAATAGGCATCTGTCAAAGCAGCTTTATCTAAAATAGTTGGCACATTATTTTCCATAAAAACATAAGCTGCGCTAAGATATTTAAGTTCTGGATCCCCTAGAAACTGTTTTATGTCATGTAAAGAGATAACTCCCTGATAACAACCAAGATCATCAACAACCCATATTTGTTGAGCCGTTGACATACAAAACATGTGGCTAACTGATTCGGCAGAGGCATCCATATTGACCACCATGGAAACAGGTGATTGAATATCTGATACTTGCATCAAAAAATGCAACCGCCCACTCGTATTTTCTAGGGTTTGTCCATATACGGAGGTAGGACGAATCATGGCTGATAAATAACGGGCTGACATTGCAACCACTATAAGTGGGAAAAGAAGATTACCATCCAAAGTCATCTCAAAAACCATTAGAATCGCCATAAGTGGCGCATGGGTTGTCCCTGCCAGAAATGCGCTCATTCCTAGTACTGCATAGGTCACTGTATCAACTCCGATTCCAGGAAAAAATAATTGTAATTGATAAGAATATAGCCAACCAATGGCCGCCCCTACAACCAAAGATGGAGTAAATACACCACCTACTGCTCCGGAGCCAACAACGGCTAATGTTGCCAATATTTTTAATGAAAGTATGTTAAAGACAAAGTCTTTTTCTGAATGTTCATTTAATAATCCTTCAATTACAGCATGTCCATTACCCCAGACCTGAGGAACATCAAGAGAAATAAAGCCGACTAATAAACCACCTAACGCCAAACTAAATGGCAAAGGTAAATTTAAAAATTTGAATATTTTCTTTGTGAAATCCAACATCGTTAGAAAAATCGGTGATGCAACTCCTGCCAAGATGCCAAGTCCAATTAATGGCAGAAACTCGATCACTACAGGAGCTCTAAATTCTGGCAAGGTGAATATAGGACTCATACCTATCCAATGACGTATTGTAATGGTGGCAACTACCGAAGCAATGATGAGTGGTCCAAGAGCTTCAATTGCGAGCGATTGAAGCACAATTTCAGCTATAAATAAAGCACCGGCAAGAGGTGTGTTATATGCCGAAGCGAGCCCCGCAGCACCCCCTGCAAGCCACTAATAACCGAAGTTTTGGTTGAGAAAGCCTAAAAAAACGACCAATACTGGAAGCAAGGAGTGCTGATAATTGCACCATCCCCCCTTCGCGACCAATTGATGCTCCGGAGCTAATCGATAATAATGAGGAAGTAAGGCGCGCTATCGTTGGTCTTATAGAAATCACACCATCCCCCAAACGAATTACCTCAAGATAATCTTGAGATCGCATGCCTCTAAATAAGCGTGCGCCAATAAGTAGTGCAAGACCTGCACAAAAGCCTCCTAAAGTTGGGATCATTAAGCGCATTCCCGGAGAAAGACTTTCAGCAATAGCGACTATATCTCTTGATTGACCCGTTAAAAGTAGCTTTAGCTCAATATTTGCTTCACGAAAAGCAGCCGATGAAATTCCTCCAATAAACCCAATAAGTGCAGCCCAAAGTAACATACACCCATCCGTAGCGGGACCAATCACTTCTAGAAACCTTATGCGCATAAATAGCAGCAAACGAACGACTGTTGAAATCATATAAACTGCCTAACCAAATAGTGTCTTAACATGTTAGTTTACTAAATAAAGAACAAATCTCCCATCACTAACAGCTGTCAGATGTTATATCTTTGGATCAGGGAATATCCAAAACTCACATCGATAAATCTACGCAGTTGAAAACAAAACAGGAATATTCCCCTCTACGAAAACCCTCAGTCACAAGAAAAGTTCTCGATCAGATCGGAGCCTTCAGGTTGCATGTTGACCGGCGTAATAACTAAATTTTCGACACGAGGATTTGCAGACCTCTGCTCTAAAGAAAGGTCCGACACTCATTGATAAAGCATATTATTTCCGAAATGAAATCGCCACGAATGTCCGGTTTAGGGAAGTCTAATTTCTTAGCTGAATGTCTGGAGTGGGTCGTTTGTACTCCTTCACTTTTGACAGAGCAAGTTGTGCCATATGCGGACTGTTAGTCGAAGCGTAAATATTCAAAAGCTGACAGTCACGAAACATGGGGCCAATAGGATATTTTTGCAAAGTGATGCTCGAACCGAAATCAATAGAATAAATCAAGGTAATTTCCTAGCTATTTATCGTTATCCGAATATGATCCAATAAAAAAATCGCCTGTGTAGACTGGGCTTTAATTAATCGAGGGCAGGCAATAAAAAATCCAGTTTGGGCCGACGGGAACAATTCTAGTCGGATTAATATACGGATGACTCTTACTAGTAATGTCGTTTGATGTCGCCTAAGAAATCACGGCGTTTTCAATACCTGATGTCAGATAAAGAACTCTTAGTTAGAGTTAGAGTGATAGATGTGAGAAGTTTTCTATTCGGTCAGACGGTGAGTTTCGGATATTAATCCAAGCCAGTCGTATAGAAGGATTCTTTTGTTAATATAGAAACTAAACCAAAGCGCTATTTCTTTGCCGGAATTATTCTTCAAATAAGTTTCATCGATTTGATCATTGCCTATAAAACCCAATAAAGTTACCTTGGGCAATAAATCCGGCAATCTTTTTGTTACATATTTTTTTATCTCAGCAATAGCCGCAAGTGGTATTTTATTGTAGATAATGCCTATGTTTGTCAGGCCCTTGAGTTGCATAAAGGACACGCACAGAACCGTATTGTCCAGGGCCGCACCGATACCGGACTTGCCGACAAAAAGAATATGGCAGGGCAATAACAACGCCACGTCTACATTGGATACGCCCACTACGCTACCTACAGAAGGATCGCCAACGCCGTCGATAATGACCACCTCTTTGTCCTTGCCTATCCCCAATATTGAGGCCATTACGTCTGCCTTTAGTTCATCGGAGGGCTTGGTTAGGCCATCAATGAAATCCCGGCTAAAGCCCTTCCTGAAAACCAGATTACTTATGTCCAGGTAGGGGATTTTTGTTTGTTCGCAAAACAGGGCTACTGTCTGTTTTGCGATACATTGTGTGACAGGTTTTATGTAGGCTAATTGGCTGGGGGTAAAACCCGACGCTAATAACTGCGCCAAAATACCCAGACATACCGTGCTTTTACCTGCTCCGGATTCTGAACCCATAATGTAGATGTATTTTGTAGTCATTGGTTTATGCCCGGCCAGTGTTCAATTAGTTGCGACATTCCATTTCCACGCTGCTAATTCACTGCTTTTAAGTTAAGGAACGAATAACTTGGACAATATGAGTTATCGTGGGAGATGTTCAATTTATTTTCATTCCTATGCTATTTGAAATATCACAAAAAGTTAGCCACCACCTCCGATATTCTCCCAGGCATTACTGCTGGAACCCTCCAATCTATGCAACATGTTGGTGGTTTCTCGCTGTTTGGCCCGCAACTCTTCGAGTTCTTGCTGCACATCTAACGCTGCTTGCCGTGATTTTTGAACCAGCCTATCAATCATGGCACTGCGTTCAATAAGTTCGACCAGTTTTTGACCGTATTCATCTGTTGTTTTCATAGCTTATTTCCTCGGGTAGTTTATTAAAAATCATCCAAAACAATAGAGTTGACTGACTTATTAATTATTCAATCGCTTCAACTTTCTATTCTTTGTGGTGAGCATCAAACGCCATATCGGAATGAATAATATGCTTCCCCCATTTATCCATAAACTCCTCAATTTCACTTGGCTTCCATTCATCATTTGTTATTTTCTGACCGATATCGGCCAGTTTTTCCAGCATAACATTGTGCTCCCTTATATGGCCTTTATAGTTTCTAAAGCCTGACTTTTTCATTAGTTTTTCTTCAACTCTAAAATGCTCCTTAACATGCTCATAGATCAACTGGCTATTTTTAATCAGCTCTTCCCTGCTAACGGAAGAAACTAACTGATCTGCTAAAACGAATAGATCCTTATGCTGACTATCAACCAAGTCATCACCCATTTGGTAATAATCTTGCCAGACGAAGTGAACCATACTTCCTGACGAGGGTTTGGCTAATCCCTCTTTCCGGCGATGGCTGGCAATATTTTCAGGCGTTATTTTGTCCTCGTTTATCTTATAAACAAAACGTTTCCGTGCATTGTGGTAATCCTCATTGCCATAGAAATTTGCATACATTTGCGTTAATTCGAATTTTCTGTAAGAAGCCAGTGCTTTTAGCGATTCGTCATTGCAGCGGGTTTTGGCTTTTTCATTTAAACATAAGTGCAATGCCTCGTTATCCGCAGCAGAGGAATTTGCCAGAAGTCTGATTTGGGCTGCAAAAATCCTGTGATTTTTATCGAGCACTTTATCGCACAGGCCCATGTGCCATGCCTTCTTGGCACTAATGGGCAGGCGCTGTTCAGTCAATGACGTCGCCACTTCCAGTCCGACACGCTTGGGTAATAAATAGGTCCAGTACTCGGAACCATAAAGATCGCCCATATTTTTATAATGTGGATTAAAAATAACACCTTCCCGGACAAACACCTTATCAGCAGCCAGAGCTATAATGGCGCCACCGGCACCGGCACTGCCCGCAACCGCAGATATGGTTAATTTATCCAGGGTGGTGATGATCTGATAGATGAGATCATCAATCGCATTGATATTTAACCAGGACTCATCAGCAGGACTCGCCGCCACCTCAATATGATTGAGATGAATGCCGTTCGACCAGCATTCTTCACCTCCCATTAGTACGATCACTTTTACCGGTAAAGTCGCTACATGCTGATAAACCGACAGCAGAAGTTGGCATTGCTCCGTGCTCATACCGCCATTGTGAAACGGCGAATAGATATAGGCGACATCGCCATCCTGATCGTACCAAACCTCCTGACAGGGTAACTGCCTTCCCGGTTTTGTATAGTCGATTTCGATATGCTTGATGGTTTTGGACAACAGGCTTTTTAACGTCGAAGCCCCTGGGCTTGTTTTAGGCAACAGATCTTTTAAAACGAAAGCGGCTGGTAGTTTTATTCCTTTAGCGCCGGAATCCAATTTTGGTTTTAAATGCCCTATCCAGATAGCACCGTCTATGGTCGCTCGGCAAATGGCATGATTTGCCGTTGCTATGATTTCTCCTGCTTTACCGGTTAAACGAGTTTCCTTATGTGCGTTAAAAATAAAAACAGGTTTTCCATAAATTTCATCCAGAACACCAGGACTGCCATCTGCGGCGTTAATCCGGCTTAAAATCTCATCCGTTTTATGTTTTTTCCAGTTAATTGCACGATCGGGTTGCTTCATTAATGGCAGTAACTTACCCGTATAGTCCGCTCTATTGGTGTCCTGCGCTTCGGGTTTGAAATCCGGGGCGTCAAAATAGGTCAAAACCTCCCACAAACAGTCGATTGCTGCCTGCGTCACTTCCCGGTAGAAAATACTGCTTTTAGTCGTCTGGCGCATGGGAAAGGTTTTATTGGACCAAATTGGACCGGTATCCATTTCTTCAGCGGCTTCCAGCAAGGAAACCCCCCATTCCGCTTCGCCATTCTGAATGGCCCAATCCAAAGAAGACGGGCCTCTGTCACCCTTAATCCCTGGATGGACGATGAGGCATTTAGTGTTTTCATAAATTTCTTTAGGGAGATGCCGGGTTAAGAATGGGCACAGTATCAAATCCGGTTTGAACAGCGATACGCCTTCCAGTAAGGGCTCTACGTCGCCTGAATGTAACTCCACTGACACGGTATAGCCAGCATCTTCAAGTTCGGTATAAAATCGCTGTGTTAGTCCGGAAAATGCAGTTGAAATAAGTAAAATGCGCATAATGCCCTCCTGATTATTATATTGAGTCTTACATTCTTCTATGAGAATTTAATTTCTTGAGCCCTATTAATCTATGCGGCTTTGACCGGATGAAAAGCAGAAGAGCCGAAACGCTCACGATAACTTTGCGGGTTAACGCCCAGTTGACGAATAAAAGCGCGGCGCATCCGTTCCGGGTCAGCAAATCCGGATTTGTCAGCCACGACTTCAATCGAAAGTATGGTACTGCCCAGATAATGGCGAGCCGCATCCATACGCGCCAACTCCACAAACTTGGCCGGCGTCATGCCGGTTTCGGCCAGGAAAAAACGTGCAAAATTCCGGGTGCTCATACACATGCGTTCTGCCAATGTTTCAACCCGCAAATCTTCCATCAAATGAAGTACGATCCAGGCCTGTAATTCTTTAAGATCGGTATGGGTAGCCTCACTGGTCAGATAGGCGCTGAACTGGGATTGTCCACCCGGCCGTTTCAGAAACACCACCAGATAACGCGCGACCATTAAAGCCAGTTCGCTCCCCCAGTCTTCCTCCACCATCGATAACGCCATATCAATCCCGGAGGTGACGCCTCCCGATGTTGAAATAAAGCCATCGCGGACAAAAATCCGGTCCGCCTCGACGGTAACCGCCGGATAATCACGCGCCAGCCAATCGCAATAATCCCAGTGACTGGTTGCCCGGCGGCCATCCAGAAGGCCGCTTTCCGCGAGCAGAAAAGCCCCTGTACAGACTGAGGCAAGCCGTTTTACTTGTGGCGCTGTGGTTCGAATCCAATCCTGTAAGGCCGGATCGCATAAAAGACAACTCACATCAGGAGTACCGGCAATCAACAGGGTATCGATACCGTCCCGGACATCGTTATAGGCTTTATCGGCGATAATCTGAAGACCGCAGGAGGAGGTTACCGGCCCCGACTCTGCCGCAATCACTTGCATCGGATAGGCGGGTTCACTGCACACACCGGATCGCTGCAGACCGACATTGGCAAAAGCAAACACTTCCATCGGGCCGGTAAGATCAATAATCTCAACGCCGGGGTAGGTAACAATGCCGACAGGCCGTATTTTTGCAATGCGTACCTGTGGAGAGACATTATCGGATGGGGGCGAAAAAGGGATATTCACATATCCTCCTCACATAGAAATCTTGGGTTAAATACATCAGAAACACCTTGGCTTGTTCAAACTATTGCACCAAATACTTCTGTTGTTTTTCAATACTCGATACATGATTTTCTTCTAAAGACAATGGACGATATTAAATTTACCATCACAGATACTTTTTACAATGACAACTTTCCCTCAAAAACGGCCATCTACGTTTCGACTTTAGCTAACAGCATTAGAAAATATACCTGCCTTTCAATTTAGCCAAAGATGCTTGATTCCAAGACCTGGTAGCTTTTGTATTTTTACGTAGGTTGGGACTGGTTACCTCACCCAACCAACGCAAACAATGACTTAAATAACTTTGAAAGTTCGCATCATACCCATGTCTTCATGTTCAAGGATATGGCAGTGGTAGACATATTCGCCTTTATATGGTGAAAATTTTGCCCTAACCGTCACCGTTCCTCCAGGTGGAACGGCGACAGTATCCTTCATCGCCTTGACTGGGACGCCGTTACAATCCATTAGATTCTGTCCTCCGCTAACTACCTGGAATTGCATCAAATGCATATGCATTGGGTGAAAATCGCCAGTGGTGTTTGAAAAAGTCCAATCCTCTGTGGCATTCAAAACAACAGTCTCGCCAACCGTAATGCCTTCACAATAATGCATGCTTTTAGGCGTTACACCATCTGCTTCGAAGCTGCCATGAGGTGCCATGCTGGCTTGTGGCGTTGAAATACCCGGCACGTCGCCTGGAATGGGCTCAACCTTTTCCAGCAGGGTAACTATCTTCGGCGTAGTACTCGGAGCCGGCAAATCTGGAATATGTCTTAGATTGGTATCGGGACTGAAGTGCTGGGCCTGCAAAATGGAGTTACCGACTTCAAAACCCAGCAGTGGAAAGTAATCCGCAGATGAATTCGGTGCCCCCTGATAAGGAATGGCAATGTCGCTATACAGCGTGATTTTGCTATTACCTACTCGGGCAAAATTGACCACCAGTTCCACGCGCTCACCCGGCGCCAACAATAAGCCGTTACTTTCATATTGTGCCGGTCGTGAGGTAAGTCCACCATCCGTGGCGATCTGCCAAACATCGATGTCGGGATGCATGCCGTATTGACTGGCGTCCAGCAGGTCAGTTATATGGAAACGTAGGTTGTAGAAACGAGTGTTAGAGCCGTTCAACAGGCGCAAACGATACCAGGTCGGTTCGACTTGCATGCGAGGCAACAATTGTCCGTTGACCAGCGGCAAATCGCCAATAAATTCCGGTACGCGGATGTTTGTCGCAGGATCTATACCACCGATGCGATAAACGAATTTGCCGCTACTGTCCAAGATGCGGTCTTGCAGTACAATTGGCCAGTCATAATTGCCGGAAGGCAAATGCAGCGCCGCTTCTTCTTGAGTATCCTCCAAAATATAAAAGCCTGACAGACCAGCATAGACGTTAGTTGCCGTATAATCCATGGTATGATCGTGTACCCAGAGCGTGGCACCGCGTTGCCGGTTAGGGTACCAATCGAATACCGCTTTTCCAGGCTTAATCGGCCGCGTCGGCCTACCGTCGGAACCCGGCATAACCTCGCCACCGTGAAAATGAACGACAGCATCACCTATTTGGGTATGAACGTTGCCGCAAACGGGGCCCATATTCATCGGCATCGGCGGAATTTGATTTTCGTTGATAAACGGATGGTTCACTGCGGTGTTAGTGGCCGCCAACTTATTATTCCATCTTACCAAGACCGGCTGATTGCGCCGGGCTTTGATCACCGGTGGCACCGAAACAGTACCATCGTAGTTGACGTAACCCCATAAGTCGGTATTAGGCAGACCCGGAAATAAATTGGCGGAAACTGGTTTCATATCGACACTATAGTAATCGAATAGAAATGGAATCCTAAACACCGGTTTTAAAGGTTGGGGTTGGGTAAGCCATGGACGGTTATTTAAACCGATCAGTTGCGTTAGGGAGATATTTCTCATTTTGCCTCCTCGATCTTTGTAATTATTTTAATAAGCGTTTGAAATCCCAGAGAGGAATTCGTGCCCCTCATAATTAAAAATAATGGCATGTATTAGTTCCATATTTAAAGCAATTGGAATTAATACCATAAAAAAATAATGGGGTAAAATTGGTTTTCGCGGAATCAGCTTCCATTAAGATGCTTTAAATCAGATTCAACTTTTTGCAGTTTTGGCGTATCAAGCCATCTGATGGGCTTCTAGAAACTGAGAATTATGCGGAGTAAAATGCACGACAATTAAGACGTTTTGTGGCTTGTCGCTCTCGACACTACATAATTAATGACTGTACACAATGCTTGGAGTCTTCCAGAATTAACGTGAAGATATAAAACTCCATTGCATTCCCATCACTGATCAAAATAATATAGCTTCAAAACTAAATACACAATACGTATAAATACCTAGTAGTCAGTCACCTTGAAAGGCACTGATAAGGTTGAACCAGTTTTCGTCTGACATCTTGTGCGCCATTATTGCGTTTCAAGTTGACTAACTACGCGCTGTGATGCGATCAAACAAGCGGTTATTCTGCAGGATTTAGCCATCATCAGCCGAGAGGCTCATACCATCAAAAGCAGTTCAGCAAGTTTTGGCGCCACCGCATTGCAGGCAATCGCTAAAGACATAGAAGCCTGTGGTTATAACGATGATTTGCCTAAAGCCTTGATTTTGGCAGAGCAATTATTGCCTTGTGCAGAAGCCACTATAGCAGCTATAACGAGTATTTATAACGAGGCGGATAGTTATGTATTTTAATTGATAGATTGCTGCCTAAGTGATCAGGATCAATTAATTATGAGCTATTTATGAATGACTGCAATAGGTGATTGAGCTGACATTTGTAAATCTGGTGTGAATGGCTATAGTGGGTCGTTTGTACTCCTTCACTTTTGACAGAGCAAGTTGTGCCATCAAGAGACTTTCATCACCGTCTGTTTTACGGCAAGTAGTTTTGCGACATGAAGCTCATCTGTTTGACAAAACCAGATCATCGGTTTAGGTTTACTTCATTTAATTATTATAAAGGAGACTCTGAACATTGAGAACCGACATACCAGAAAAGCTATTAAGGATTGCTTCAGATATCGAGAATAAAGGACCGCAAGAGCTAACGAGATTAACTATCTTAAAGCGATGGTTCAAAGATCCGCTACAGTTAAGTTCATTTGCAATTTTTATAGCAAAAAGAGCTTGTAGTCGGAAAGGTAAAGCGAAAAGCGAAGAGGCTACTTTTTTCAAGAAAACAAGTGAGCTTTTGAAAAATGCGCCAGTATGTGATCCACACATTTCTGTTAATGAAGCAAAATCGCTTTTCAACGGATTATCAAGTTACCAAAGTGAATGCCAAAACCATGGTTGGAACACGATCCGAATCTTAAAAAACCACAACCTTTACTTGATAGAGGAAGGACTAAGAATTTATCTTTGGAATGATACTGATCCTTCGGCAGGATATAGATTGGCGGTAAATTATTGCGAGCATTATGCTCCACTCTACGGCACTAAACTGGACGATAAATCATTATTTAAAATTAATGAAATAGTCAGATTTATTTTTACTTACGAAGGGTTGTCCGAGTTTGAACAAAGAGACTGATATACTGATCAATGCGAACCTTCTCTGCATTCGTATCAGTTAGTGGCGGCAGTAAAGCAGTTCAAAATCATTATTTGACCGGCAACTTTGGGTCGTTAGTACTCATTCAATTACGACTGAACATCGACAAATCAACGCCAGCAATCAGCCAAAAATTAATTGAATATAATAAGATATAGAGTAGATGCTAATTAGTGGAGATGATTAAAATGTTACTTTATGACAATAGGCTGGTTTGATACTGGCCTTTTTTATGCTTGAATTATTGGCAGTTGTTGCGGGTGTTTTTTTAAAAGTGCGCCACCAGTGCGCCATGGGGAATTTTAGACATAAAAAAAGCCCTAGATTTTACTCTAAGGCTTTGATTTATTTGGCTCCCCCGGACGGGCTCGAACCGCCGACCTAATGATTAACAGTAGCACTAACAGCCAGATTTATTCTTTTTAAGTTGAAGATTACTAAGTGCCTTTCGGATTAATGCATCACAGTTATCTTAAAACTGAACCAATACCGAACATTTTGTCCTGAAAGCCCCCAGAGTTTTACTTTATTTAAAATAAAATCAATCAGTTAGGCGTTCTTTTCACCGACCGAAAACCGAAGTCGGCTCCGAACCGGAACCAGCCCCTTTTTTTTCAGCCACTATAAACCTTCGTATACTTGCCACTCTCTATAGCAGAAAAACATATATTCAATTTAGCTATAGCCATCATCCTTTAAATCAATACTACAAGCCTTCAGCAATCATCGTATAACCTAAAGCCTTGTATCCAGCTTTTCGCTTCTCACTCATCTTACTTAACATAGGTACCTTACTGTCCACATAATCGTAAATCCTGACTTCAGTTTTTAAATGATATAAACGATGAAGCCTACCTACATATTGAGCTAAAGTACCCTTCCAGGAAACTGGCATAACCAGAAATAGCGTATCAAGCCTAGCGTCGTCAAAGCCTTCTCCCAAATAACGCCCCGTAGCAATGATAACCCTCTCTTCAGTATCAGGTATATTTTGTAATGTATCTTGTACTTGTTTACGTTGCCGCATCCCCATACCACCCTGCATTACAACAACATTTTTTGCAAACCTACTAATTTGCTCAGCTAATAACAATACATGCTCCCGTCTCTCAGTCAATATAAGGGGTGATCGTCCTTGCGCTAAGGCTTGTTTAATATCTTCAATTATAAATTGATTACGCTCAACATCAACAACCAATGCTTGGTAAACATCATGAATTGACAATGTTACTGGAGAGTTATTTTCGGGCATCATGAACGCCGTGTAACGCTGCGTTACATAATGTTCAAAGGGTCTAGCTAAAGCCTGTTTCTTAGCACTAACCTGATGTCGAACAACACCACACTGCATAAACACAATAGGATGGTGCCCATCTTTTCGAGTTAAAGTTGCCGATAACCCCAATACGTATTTTGCCTTACAGGCTTTAGCTACCATTTCAAAACTGACAGCAGACAAATGATGACACTCATCAAAAATCACTTGCCCATAATTAGCCACTAAATCCGCTACGGATTGGTTTTTTGTTAAACTTTGAATTATTGCGACATCAATGACACCGGTCGGTTTATTTTTACCGCCGCCAATTTTCCCGACCTGCTTTTTCGTCACATTCAGAAACAGTTCAATACGCTCCAACCATTGATCTAACAATTGACGACGATGAACAATAATCAAAGTATTAACTTGGCGTTTTGCCAAAATGTTGAGGGCAACCACCGTTTTACCGAACGCTGTCGTGGCAGAAAGAGTCCCAATATCATGCTCAAGTAGTTTTTTTACCGCCAAATTTTGTTCATCTGTCAATTGACCTTGAAACTCTATACCTGCGATACATTCCCCGACAAAGCGCTCATCTTGAATGACAGGTTTAATTTTTAAATCATCGAGTAGTGATATTAACTCATCCTGGCAACCTCTAGGCAAAGCAATATGCTGCGAGTAATATTCTGCACAAGAAATAACTCTAGGCTTACCATAAGTTGACAATCGCATCGCCTGAGCTTTGTAAAAATCCGGATTCTGAAATGCAGCTAAACGAATAATCCTGCTTTGCAATGGTGTTGGAATATTAATAATATCGATGAAAAGTTG
>Ga0268283_1000998_pt1 | contig 14940 bp, 25 predicted proteins | sample saktaG_13_FD_190140 | JGI IMG/M metagenome (GOLD analysis project Ga0268283, IMG submission 190140) | Saline water microbial communities from Sakinaw Lake, British Columbia, Canada - sak_2013_06_06_36m | ecosystem: Environmental > Aquatic > Non-marine Saline and Alkaline > Saline ... | reverse complement strand
TTGCGGTTGAACCTAAAACAAAAGCTGACCAAGAAAAAATGGGTGTTGCTTTGCAACGACTAGCCGAAGAAGACCCAACTTTCCGTGTCAAAACCAATGAAGAGACGGGCCAGACGATTATGTCAGGCATGGGCGAGCTGCATCTCGACATCTTGATTGACCGTATGCGTCGTGAATTTAACGTAGAAGCAAATATCGGTGAGCCACAGGTGGCCTTCCGTGAATCAATTAAAGGCATGTCTGATGTCCAAGGTAAACACATAAAGCAATCTGGTGGACGTGGTCAGTATGGTGATGTTTGGATTAAGTTTGAGCCAAATGAACCTGGTAAGGGCTTTGAGTTTATTGATGCTATTAAGGGTGGAACAGTTCCTCAGGAATATCGAAAACCTGTCGAAGCTGGCGTTCGCGAAACTTTGGAAGGTGGCGTTATAGCCGGTTATCCTGTAGTGGACGTCAAAGCTACGCTTTATGATGGTAGTTATCATGATGTTGACTCCAGCGAAATTGCCTTTAAATTGGCAGGTAGCATGGCGGCTCGTGATGGTATCAAAAAAGCCAAGCCAATCTTACTTGAACCAATTATGCGTGTCGAAGTTACTACCCCAGAAGAATTCATGGGCGATGTTATCGGCGACCTTAACTCTAGACGTGGTCGAATTGACTCTATGGAAGATTTGAATGCCGGCGCTAAGCTTATCAAAGCCATGGTGCCGCTATCGAATATGTTTGGTTATACAGGTGATATTCGCTCAATGAGCCAAGGCCGTGCTGCAAGCACAATGGAGCTGGCACTATATGAGGAAGTTCCACCGAATGTTGCTCAGGAGATTATCGAAAAACGCTCCAGCAAATAGTTAATAAATTACACTTTACCTTATGCGGTTCGTTCTGTATAATGTTGACATACGTTGTGAGTTAGTATTTATCTCATGCGAAAATAATTAACGGGCTATTCGCCTCACAGCGAAAGCCAGAAGGAATATAAAATAATGACAGAATTTGATCGAACAAAGCCACATGTAAACGTCGGCACAATGGGCCACGTTGACCACGGCAAAACAACTCTAACTGCAGCTATTACGGCTGTTCTAGCTAAGAGATTGCCAAGCCCAACTAACAAAGCCGTAACTTATGCCCAGATTGACAACGCTCCAGAAGAGCGTGCACGTGGCATCACTATCGCGTCATCTCACCAGGAATACGAATCAGCTAAGCGTCACTATGCTCACGTTGACATGCCAGGTCACGCTGACTACGTCAAAAACATGATTACTGGTGCCGCTCAAATTGACGGTGCAATTCTTGTAGTTGCTGCTAATGATGGTCCACTTCCACAGACTCGCGAACACGTTCTATTGGCTCACCAAGTTGGTGTTCCAAAAATTCTAGTATTTCTAAACAAGATGGACATTGCCGATCCTGAACTAGTCGAACTAGTCGAGATGGATATCCGTGAACTTCTTGCCAAGAACGGCTTTGACGAAGACGCTCCAATTATTAAGGGCTCTGCAACAAAGGCGCTAGAAGGCGACAAAGCATCAGAAGATGCAATTATGGAGCTTGTTGAGGCTTTGGATAGCTATATCCCACAACCTATTCGCGATCTTGAAAAACCATTCCTGATGCCAATTGAAGATGTTTTTTCAATTAAGGGCCGCGGTACAGTTGCTACTGGTCGTATTGAACAGGGTGTCATCAAGGTTAACGATCCAGTTGAAATTGTTGGTCTACATCCAACTTTGTCATCTGTCGTAACTGGTATTGAGGCATTTAAAAAGAACCTTAACCAAGGACAAGCTGGCGATAACGCCGGTATCTTGCTCCGTGGTATTGAGCGTGAACAAATCGAACGTGGTCAAGTTGTTGTTAAACCAGGCAGCCTAACACCACACACCGAATTTGAAGCAGAGGTTTATATCCTAAAGAAAGAAGAAGGTGGTCGCCACACTCCTTTCTCAAAAGGCTACAAGCCACAATTCTACTTCCGAACAACTGACGTTACAGGCGAAGTTGAACTTCCAGCCGACAAAGAATTAGTTATCCCTGGTGATACACTAACTTTCAAGGTCGTACTACTTGCTCCAATCGCTATGGAAAAGGGTCTAACCTTTGCTATTCGTGAAGGCGGCAAGACAGTTGGTGCTGGCGTTGTTACAAAAGTTGTCAAATAATTTTTGATACAAAGTACATTAAATACCCCCAAGTATTGGGGGTATTTTTTGATTTTGTTCACTTATATTGCTAATGCTATAATGACTAAGTGGCCAGGAATAACATAGCTTTAAATATATTGGGGTTTACGATAGTAGAACTATTAGTCGTTATATCTGTTATCGGTGTCTTATCGGCAATTACGATAATTTCATATACAGGGATTAGTCAAAGAGCTTCAGCAACTACATTGCAGTCAGACCTCACAAATGCCTCACGACAACTTCGGCTGTATCAGATTGAACACGACAGTTACCCTACTAGTCTTGATGCTAATAATTGCCCAGTTGGACCGGTTGACAATAAATACTGCCTGAAGACTAGTGTCGGAACGGTATATCAATATGCAGCAAATAATATCACTAATCCGCAGACATTTTGTCTCACCGCCTCCAAGAACTCGCAAATTTATAGTGTTAGCCAGAATAGTACCGCCTCAAATGGTGGTATAAACTTGCTGGCTGGAGATACTTCTACCGAAAAGGGAAGTCTTGACGAGTTTTTAAGATACGCCGACATTGCTCAAATTTTTGATGGCTACGGCATCAGACAATATACAATTAGTTTTGATATTAAATCTGCAAATACTTCTGTTCAAAACACATTTAGAGTTTATATGCAAAATGGCAGTGGCGCCAGGTACAGCTTTGCTGTGGTTTATGTGCCAGTAACAACTATATATTCTCGACAATCTGTAACAATTACACCAAGCATCTCTGACGTCAATTTAACCCAGTCATATCTGGCCTATTATGGTGTCTATGGTAGCGGGAATAAACCAACAGTAAAAAATGTTAAAGTCGAGATTGGCAGTACCGCGACTGCTTGGACGATGGCACCGTAAATTTATGCTGTTGAAAATATTGTAATAAAGTGTTAAAGTTTATACATAATATTAATCATATCGACAACTTGTCTGTGACAGAACAAAACTGGTTCATAATCAAGGTTACGATATAAAAACGAAGGAGCCTCAAATGGCAACCGAACAAGAACCAAATTTGCGAATTAGGATTCGCTTGAAGGCCTATGACCACAAGGTTATTGACCAATCAGCAAAACAAATTATTGACACCGCAATTCGTACTGGCGCTAGTATCGCCGGTCCAGTGCCTCTTCCTACCAGGAGAAGCACCTTTACGGTCGTTAAATCGCCACATGTTTACAAAAAAGGTGGTGAAGCATTTGAAATGCGTGTTCATAAACGACTAATAGACATTACCAATGCAACACCAAAGACAATTGATAGCTTACAAAACCTCAGCTTGCCAGCTGGTGTTGATGCTGAAATCAGAATGTAATTTAGTTCGCTTATTTAAAATAGCCCCTATTCGGGGCTATTTTAATTTGGAGGCTAAAAAAGTCTAGCTAGATTGTGGCTACAATACTATCCAAGATGCGGTTCGTGTCTAGTTGGATGCTAAGTACCCATAGAGCCAAACAAAAAATACAAGCTATCATCACAAACCAATAAAAGGTTTGTTCGGTGACCCTAAATGTCATAAATGGAGTTGGCTCCGCGTATAACTTAAATGATTCGACTTTGTGAATTTTTCGTGGTGTTTTTGATGATTTTTTTCGCTTTACCATTACTTGCTCCTTTATCGATTCTTAATATTATCAGTATGCTATAAACAATAAATAAACACAAGTATTATGGTTTCGATATTGGTATTTAGAAATTTGCTATACTCATAATAGATGAAGATAGCTAAGCGAAAAAAAATTAAATACAAAATTGTTGTAATTGTCTGTATTGTTCTTGTTGCTACTGTAGGTTTTGGAGTTTGGTGGTATTTATCAAAGTTAAATGTGCAAAATGAAGATTTGTCGCCTGGCCAACCAAGTATCGTCGAACCGACAAATGCTAATAATGCCTTGCCAGAGACGAAGATTTTACGTATGGCTGCAATGGGCGATATGCTTGCTCACGATACGATAATTGTCAATGCAACTACTGAAAACAGCTACAATTTTGCTCATTATTTTCAAAATATTCGCCAATCTTACGACGTGGCTGACGCCATAATCTGCAACCAAGAGGGCCTTAGCTCTGGTGATGCATTTGGAATTAGTGGCTATCCATCATTTAATGCTCCAGTTGAATTTGCGTCTGGGCTACAGTCTGGCGCAGGCTGTAATCTAATTAATCTAGCCAATAATCATATGGGGGACAAGGGCGTATGGGCAATTAATGCAACACTAGATGTATGGAATAATTTAAAACCCCTGGCTATGGCTGGCGCGAATAAGTCGGCAGTTGATCAAAATGTAGTTAGCTATACTACCATAAAAGGGATAAAGATAGCCTTTTTGGCGTTTGCTGATTTTAACAATAATAGTTCAACACCGTCATATAGTGTTAATAATTACCATGACGATGATTTAGTCAGGCAGTTGGTTTCTGAGGCAAGACAAAATGTCGATGTCGTAATTGTATCGATGCATTGGGGGGTTGAGGATTCAAATACGGTTAGCTCGGATCAGATTAACGAAGCCAACCTATTAAGTTCACTTGGAGTCGATGTCATCATTGGAACTGGCCCGCATGTTTTGCAAAAAGTTGACATAATTAACCGAACTGATGGAGGTAAAACTATTGTCTGGTATTCGCTTGGTAATATGCTTTCGTCGCAGTTCTACACAAAAGAATTAATTGGCGGGATAGCTCAGTTTGACATCGAAAAACTAGATAATGGCACCATCTCTATTGGTAATATGACCTTTACCCCAACATACATGCATTATGAGTGGACGGTCAGTGAACAAGCAAATGACGACTTATTGGCACGTAAGAATGCCATGATTTACTTACTTGATTTGGCAAAAGACCCATTGTCAAGGTCATTATTGAATACGACAGTCGAAGTTCAAAAGCAATATGTAATATACACACTTGGCTCAAACGTAACGGTTAAATAGCACCGTTATGGCGAAGTGTATCATTGGCGGTTTGAAGATAGGGCAAGGCTTCGTCAAGTGTCAAGCCGCTTTCGTAAAGAGCGGTTGCGAGGTCAACTCCGACGTATCTGAAGTGCCAAGGTTCATAATTATAGCCAGTAATAGACTCTTTTCCGCTAGGATAGCGAAGTATAAAGCCGAAGCGATACGAATTGTTGGCAAGCCAAACCCCATCACCAGTAGTTGCAAAACAAGTATCGATATAACATTCCCTTGACAGGGTGCTTATATCAGCCGCCAGACCGGTTTGGTGTTCACTTTGGCCTGGAAGGGCAATAGACAAATTAGCAGCGGCAGCGCCAATTGCGTTTGATAAACTATTGTAATAGATTGACTGCAGATTGGCGGAACGATAACCACTGCCAATTAAAAGATGATAACCGTCGACAAGCGCAGCGGCAAACATATCAACCATTGGTTTTTCGATGTCAGTGCGCAGAGAACGCTCGTCATTACTTTTGTCAGTTCGAGTTGCGACGTCTGGAATCTTAATGGATGTCGGGACATAGTCAACTGAGATTGGGCTAGTTTTGCTAACGACATGCCAAATGCTTTCGGTCAATGAGTAATCTTCGACAATAGCTCTGATTTGCTTCGCACCCGGTAAGTCAATATAGACAGGCTGCTTCCTGCGAATTTCTTTAATTGCACCAGCAGATTTAACAGCGTTTTCTTTGGTAATTTCAGACTGAACTTGTTTTTTAATTAGCAATTCCAAATCTAAGTAGGAGTATCCACCAAATAGAATTATGCTGACTAATATCAGAATTATTGAATAAAGAATAATCTTAATAGTTAATTGAGAATTTTTAGGTCTTATAACTTTCATCACGTGCTTTAATAATAGCATATTGAGACTATAAAATATTGACTCGTAACAGATAGTGTGGTAATATCAACCGGTAACTTATTAGAAAATAACAAATGATTCTTGGTGAATTGGTAAGTCTAACAGATTAGATACTGCCTTCCACCAAGAATTTTAAGTGGGAGCAAAAGCGCTATGAAAGCACTTCTCGGTACCAAAATTGGTATGACCCAAATCATTAGCGATGACGGCGTTGCAGTTCCTGTGACGTTGATTCAAGCTGGCCCTATGACTGTGACTCAGGTAAAGACTGTCGAAACAGACGGTTACACCGCAGTTCAAGTGGCATATGGTGAGGGTAAGAACCTGAGCAAGGCCGTAGCTGGACATACAAAGCCAGCTGGAAGTACACCGAAGCATATTCGGGAATTTCGCGTATCAGAACTACCAGAAGGCCTCTCGGTAGGAAGCACGATTGACGTAACTAGTTTTGAACTTGGTGACATCGTTGATGCCACAGGTACAAGCAAGGGCAAAGGATTTGCCGGCAATATTAAGCGTAATAACTTTAAATCAACCCGCCATACTCATGGTGGCAAGATGTATATTCGCAAGCCGGGTTCAATTGGCTCAATGTTCCCACAAAAAGTTTTTAAGGGAAAGCGCATGGCAGGACGCATGGGTCACGACCGCGTAACGGTCAAAAACCTAGTCGTTGCTTATGTTGATCCAATCAATAATTTGATTGGTCTACGTGGCGCAGTGCCTGGCCCTAAAAAAGGCTTGATTATTATCGGAGGAAAAGCATAATGACTGATTTAGCTAAAGATATTTTTGCCGTTGATGTTAAAAATCACGAATTATTAAAGTTGGCTTACGATAGTTATCTTGCAAGTTCACGCCTAGCAACTGCAACCACTAAACAACGTGGCGAAGTTCGCGGTGGCGGTAAAAAGCCATGGCGCCAAAAAGGTACCGGCCGAGCTCGCTTTGGTTCATCTAGAAACCCAATCTGGCGGGGCGGTGGTGTCGTCTTTGGTCCACGCGGTAACGAAAACTATACCAAGAAACTTACTACAACCAGCAAACGAGTTGCCGTCAAACAAGCTTTAACTCTTGCTAATATTGCTAAGAAGATTACTGTTGATAGCTTTATTTTTACCGAAGGTAAGGTTAAAGAGACTATCGCAATCCTTGATAAGCACAAAATAGATAAACGAGCACGAGTGTTACTAGTTGTTGAAAGCAAAACCGATTTAATTATGCGCTCAACAAATAATATTCAACAGGTTAAAGTTGTCAGACCGACTTACTTAAACGTTTTTGATATCTTAAATGCTGACATGGTTTTAATTAGCAAAGAATCTCTACCAATGATTAGCGAATGGCTTAATAAGGCGGAGAAATAATATATGACAACTCAAATTAGTGTATTCCCTAAGTCAACCGAGAAGGCTTATGCCCAGTCAAAGCGTAATGTCTATATCTTTGACGTCCCTGTTGTTGCCAATAAAAAGCAGATTGCTGAGGCAATTGAGGCTCAGTTTAAAGTAAAGGTTGTTGGCATTAAAACGTTGATACAGACCGGTAAGGCCATCAGAGCATCACGTGGCAAGCGCAGCCAACCAGTAACGGTACTTCGTAAAGATGCCAAAAAAGCCTACGTGACACTCGCTAAGGGTGACAGTATTAAGGTCTTTAATGAAGAAGTAGCTCCTGCAGAGACAAAAGTCAAAGTTGTCAAAAGCGACAAAAAGGAGAAGAAGTAATGTCAATTATCCAATTTAATCCAACTACTCCATCTCGTCGTGGCATGACAAGCCAAGATATGAGTGAGGTCACAACCAACAAGCCAATTAAGAGTTTGATTAAAACTCGTAAACAAAATGCTGGTCGAAATAACACTGGCCGAATCACTGTTAGACACCGTGGTGGTGGCGTCAAACGCAACTACCGCCTTGTTAATCACAAATTAGCTCCAGGTTTGATTGTAACTATCGAAGAGATTGAATATGATCCAAACCGTAGTGCTCGTATCGCACGCGTTAAAGATCAATTTGAACAATATCACTATATCCTAGCTGATACCTCAATGGTAAAAGGCAAGGTTATTTCTAGCGGTCCCGAGGCTCCAATCGAGTCTAGCAACCGTATCCCATTATCCAAGATCCCAATTGGTGCTCAAATTTATGCAATTGAAATTACTCCAGGAAAAGGTGCTCAAATGGTACGTGCAGCTGGTGCAACCGCACAGTTAATGGCCAAAGAAGGCGACTATGCTCAGGTTCGATTACCTTCAGGCGAAGTTCGTCGTTTCCGCATGGAAGCTACGGCTGCCCTAGGGGTTGTTGGCAACTTGCAACATCAAAACGTCAAAATTGGTTCAGCCGGCCGTAATCGACGCAAGGGTATCCGCCCAGGTGTCCGCGGTGTTGTTATGAATGCAGTTGATCACCCACACGGTGGTGGTGACGGTGGCCGTCACGGTACAGGTAAACCACCTCAGACTCCATGGGGTCAATTGACCCTTGGATATCGTACTCGTCGTCGTAAAGATGTCAGTAACATGATTATTAAGAGTCGCCATGATGCGAAGAGGAAGAAGTAATATATGAGTCGCTCACTTAAAAAGGGACCATTCGTTGACTTCAAGCTTGCAAAAAAAGTTGCGGCGCTTGGTGCTGACGATCGAACAATTATCAAAACATGGGCACGTGCCAGTACTATTAGTCCAGAAATGGTCGGACGTACAATTGCTGTTCACAATGGCAAGGTTCACATTCCAGTTTTGGTGTCTGAAAATATGGTAGGTCATAAACTTGGTGAATTTAGTCCAACCCGCAAATTCCGTAAGCATGGCGGCAACAAGGAGGCTAAGAGTGAATAATCTTATCTCTGTACGTTCTTATGCTAAGGGCGTTGATCAAGCTCCACGCAAGATTGCACTTGTCGCTAGTTTGGTGCGCAATCGCACCGTCGCTGATGCGTTAGTGATTTTAGCTCATACCCCAAAACGAGCTGCTAAGCCAGTTATCGATGCGATTGAGAGTGCTAAGGCCAATGCTATTAATAATAGTGGTCTTGACAGCAAGACTTTGATTATTTCTAAACTGTCTGTTACAGCCGGAGTTCGCCTGAAGCGATTTGTTCCAGCAAGCCGAGGTCGAGCCCTACCGTTCCAGAAAAAGTCAACTAACATACTTGTTGAAGTGTCTGGTGAGCTTAAGCCAAAGAAATCAACTTCTACGACTACTACCGAAAAGTCTGACAAGACTAAGACGACCATTAAGAAAGAAGGGAAGTAATATGGGACAGAAAGTAAATCCAATTAGTTTTCGTCTTCAAGTCCATAAAAATTGGACCTCTCGATGGTTTGCTAGTAAAAAGGACTATTCTAAATGGCTTATCGAAGACCATCATATTCGCGATTTGATTGAAAAAAAGTTTGAGAGTCGCCCAACGATTAATCAAATTGAAATCGAACGTTCAGCTAACCTTATTACAATTACAATTCATACGGCCAAGGCTGGTGTTGTGATTGGTCGTGGTGGTGCTGGCGTAACTGAACTAAAGGCTGCTATCGAAAAGATTGTAAGCTTACCAACTCGTATCAATATTGAAGAAGTCAAGCGTCCAGAATTAGCGGCTAAATTAGTAGCTGAAAATATTGCTAGACAGCTTGAACGACGTGTTAATTTCCGACGTGCTATCAAGATGACTGCTCAAAGTACAATTGCTGCTGGCGCCAAGGGTGTACGCATCCAGGTCGCTGGACGATTAAATAACGCCGAAATGGCTCGACGCGAAAAGGTTATTGAAGGCTCTGTTCCTCTTCACACATTGCGAGCTGATATTGATTATTACGGAGCTCGAGCTCAAACTCCAGCCGGCACCATAGGTGTTAAGGTTTGGATTTATAAGGGCGAAAGGGTCTAGATTATGCTATTACCAAAGAAAACTAAGTATCGCAAAGTCCGAAAAGGCAAAAACAATGGCGTGGCCACTCGTGGTCAGTATATTGCTTTTGGTGATTATGGCTTGCAATCACAATCCAACGAATTAATTACTGGTCGTCAAATCGAAGCCTCTCGTCAAGCTATGACTCGTCATATTGATCGTGGTGGTAAGATTTGGATTCGAATATTCCCACATACTCCAGTTACCAGAAAGCCACTCGACGTCAAAATGGGTAGCGGCAAAGGTAATCCTGAGTTCTTTGTAGCCAAGGTCAAAGCCGGAACTGTATTATTTGAAATGAAGGGTGTTACAGAATCTGTTGCTCGAGAGGCGATGCGTCTAGCTGCTAACAAATTGCCAGCCCGAACCAAGTTCATCTCTAAGGAGCAAATCTAATGGCTATTAAAAAGATTATCAAGAAATCCAAGAAAGCTAATGAAGTTATGACATTAGATCAACTTAAGATTGAACTTTTGGCGTCACAGACAAGTTTAACTGATTCAAAACGTGGTCACAGGCTTGGTGAACTCACCAACCCTCGCGCCATTACTGTTATGCGTAAAAAAATAGCTCGCCTTCAAACTGCTATCCGAGCAGATGAGATTGCATCGAGCAGAGGAGATAAATAATATGGCCAAGACATTGACCGGTATCGTTACGTCGGACGTAGCGAACAAAACAATTACCGTCGCTGTTACTAGTCGTGAAACACATCCTATTTATGGGAAGCAGTATTCTGTTAACCGCAAATATATTGTCCACGATGAAACTAACGACGCCAAGATTGGTGACAAAGTCATCATTTCAGAAACTCGTCCAATTTCAAAGACAAAATCTTTCAAGTTGGATTCAATCATTGAAAAATCACATGTCAAAATCGTTCTAAAAGACGATGAGCTCGACGTCTTAGCTCCAAAAGAAGCGGAAGTCGTAATAAAAAAGACTGCATCAAAGAAGAAAAAAGAAAGCCTTGGAGCATAAATATGATACAACAAGAAACTCGACTAAAAGTCGCTGACAACTCTGGAGCCAAAGAATTACTTTGCATCCGTGTTCTTGGTGGCACCAAGCGTCATTACGCTGGTATTGGTGACATTATTGTCGCCAGTGTTAAAGTTGCCTCGGCAACTGGGCTAGTCAAACGAAAATCTGTTGTTAAAGCTGTAGTCGTTAGAACTCGCGATCAAATTCAGCGCAAAGATGGCTCAACTATCGCTTTTGATGATAATGCAGCAGTAATTATTGGTGATGACAAGCTCCCACGAGGTACGCGCGTCTTTGGACCAGTACCACGCGAATTACGAGACATGGGCTACCCAAAGATTATCAGCTTAGCTCCGGAGGTACTCTAATATGTTTGCTACCAAGAAAATTATTAAAGGTGATTTAGTGAAACTTATCAGTGGTGCCAAAAAAGGTGTTACCGGCAAGGTTCTTCAAGTTATGGCCAAGAAAAACGCTGTTCTTATTGAGGGCATTGGGAATATTCACCGTAACGTTAAGGCATCGGCCAAGAATCCCCGTGGCGGCCACAAAGACATTCAAGTCCCAGTGTCAATTAGCAAGATTGCTTTAGTTATTGACGAGAAGTCAGCTAAGACCAGTCGGGTTGGTTTGATTAAAAATGCTGACGGCAAGACTATCCGTGTTGCGCGCCAGAATAAAGATAAGGAGATAAAGTAATGGTAAAAACAACTATTTCGACTACTCCTCGCCTAAAAGCCCTTTACAAGGAAAAAATTGTTGGGGAACTGCAGGCCGAATTAAAATTGGCAAATATTCATCAAGTTCCAAAACTTGAGAAAATTGTAGTTAGCGTTGGAATTGGTAAAAATAAAGACGATAAGCGCTATTACGAAGCTGTTCGTAATACGATAACAAAGATAACTGGCCAACATCCAGTTGATCGCTTGGCCAAGAAATCAATTGCGACTTTCAAGATTCGAGCCGGCCTAAACCGAGTTGGAATAAGCGTAACATTACGCGGTTCTAGAATGTATGAATTCTTAGATCGTTTTGTCAACGTTTCGTTGCCACGCGTCCGAGACTTTCATGGTGTTAGTGCTAAGGCTTTTGATAAGTCCGGAAACTTTAATGTTGGTATTGTTGAACAATCAATATTCCCTGAATTATCATTCGAAGAGACACAAATTCTACACGGGCTTCAAGTAACTTTTGTAATTTCTGGCGGTGAACCAGCATACAGCCGAGCATTACTTGAAAAGTTCGGGATTCCATTTGAAAAACAAGGGGGTAAAAGATAATGGCTAAAAAATCTGCTATCGCTCGTGATGAAAAACGCAAGAAAATGATTATTAAATTTGCTGCCAAACGTGCTGAACTTAAAGAGATGGGTGACCAAGAAGGCTTGGCAAAATTGCCGTTAAATAGCTCACCAACGCGCTGGAAGAATCGTGATGCCCTACATGGTCGTCCACGAGGTTATATGCGACGCTTTGGTTTAAACCGTATTAACTTCCGCGAAAAAGCCTCAAAAGGCGAAATTCCCGGCGTAATTAAGAGTAGTTGGTAGGAAGGAAAATATATGTCTATACAATCTACAGATCCAATCGCCGACCTACTAACTCGTATTCGTAATGCAGTTATGATTGGCAAGAACGAAATTCGTGTTCCTGCAAGCAAGCTTAAACACACTGTCTCTAAGGAGCTAAAAAAAGCTAAGTATCTAGAAGATGTCAAAATCGAGAGTGCTAAACCACGTGATATTTTGGTTATTACCATCAACAAACCTGGTGAAAACTCAACAATCACAGAGATAATTCGTCTATCAAAACCTGGACGTCGCGTCTATGTTGGTTCTGACGAAATTCCTAGGATTAAGAATGGTCGTGGCATGGTGCTAATTAGTACAAGCAAGGGTGTTATGCCTGGCCATATTGCTACTAAAGAGCGACTTGGTGGCGAATTACTATTAAAGGTTTATTAAAAGGAGAATAATATGAGTCGAATCGGAAAACTACCAATTGACGTACCTGCCGGTGTGACAATCACGGTTGACTCAGATGTTGTTGCTGTCAAGGGGCCAAAAGGCCAGCTGACTGTTCCACACCTGAGCGACGTGACCGTATCACTAGAGGGTACACAAGCAATCGTCACTCGCAAGAATGATGAATTTATTGCTAAATCACAACACGGCTTGCAACGGGCCCTGCTCAACAACGCCGTTGTTGGTGTAACAAAAGGTTATGAAAAAAAGCTCGAGATAAACGGAGTTGGTTATCGTGTCAGTGGCGGTGGTCAAAAAATCGAGATGCTTCTCGGCTTTTCACACCCAGTTATTTACAAAGCTAAAGATGGCATTAATCTTACTTTAGAAAAGATGGTTATAACCGTTAATGGAATTGATAAACAAGCTGTTGGGCAAACAGCCGCAGAAATTCGTTCAATCAAAAAACCTGAGCCATACAAGGGTAAGGGCATTAAATATGTTGATGAAGTATTGCGACACAAAGCTGGAAAGGCTGGTAAATAATATGTCTAATTTAGGTAAAAAGCTATTAAATCAAGGCCTTCGCAAATCTCGCGTACGTGCCAAAATTTCTGGCACGTCAACGCGCCCAAGGTTGACGGTTTCTATTAGCAACAAGCACGTTAGTGCTCAACTTATTGATGATATCAACCAAATAACATTAGCTTCTAGTACGTCGGTTGGGGCAAAATACACCGGCACAATGACCGAGCAAGCTGCCCTTATCGGTGCAGATATTGCGAAAAAGGCTAAAAAAGCTAAAATTACCTCAGTCGTATTTGATCGCAATGGTCGACAGTATGCTAAAAGATTAAGCGCGCTAGCCGATGCGGCCCGCCAGGAAGGATTGGAGTTTTAATTATGCCTGAAACCACTAAGAGAACTACTTCATCTGATTCTAGAGCTCCACGCGATAACCGTGGCCGACGTGATCAGACACCAGCTGAGCCAAAACAATTTGAAGAGTTGACTATCAATATTGATCGCGTTTCACGCGTTGTTAAAGGTGGCCGTCGTTTCCGATTTAAGGCTTTAGTCGTTGTAGGTGACAAGAAAACAAAAGTTGGTGTAGGTGTTGCTAAGGGCGCAGATGTTCAAGCAGCAATTGCTAAAGCAACTGATGTCGCCAAAAAGCATATTATAACCGTTGCTATTAATAAAGGTACGATTCCTCACGATGCTGAAGTTAGACTGTCTGGTGCACAAGTTCTGATTAAACCAGCTGCACCTGGAACGGGTATTATCGCTGGTGGTGTTGTTAGGTCAATTATTGGCGTAACAGGAATCAGCGATTTATTGTCTAAATCACTGGGTTCAACAAACAAAGTTAATATTGCCTACGCAACAATTGAGGCATTACGTAGCCTAGTACCAAAAAACGAATGGCTTAATGCCCCTGCTAAAAAACCAATCGAAATTAAGCCTGTTGAAGCTACTACTGTTGTAGCTGAACCTGCTAAGACTGTTTCAGCCCCAAAGGTTGCTAAGTCAGTAAAGAAAGCCAAGGGAGATAAGTAATATGACTAAATATAATGAGCTCCAAGTCACTGCAATTAAAAACAAGAAGCGTGTTGGTCGTGGTATTGCGTCTGGCCAAGGAAAAACTGCCGGCAAAGGCACCAAGGGACAAAAGGCGCGAACTGGTAAAAAGTTACGCCCAATGTTCGCTGGTGGATCTGGTTCTCTTGTACGACGTACTCCAAAGTCGCATGGCTTTAAATCGATTCATGCTTCAGCTCAAGTTGTTTATCTTGATCATCTTAATACGATGAAGGGGAAATTAGTTGATAATGCCGCTCTTTATAAGGCTGGCTATATTTCATCACCATACCAATCAGTCAAGATTATATTGCGCGGTGAACTGACTGCCAAAATTGATCTTCATGTGTCTGGCGCCAGCAAATCTGTCCAAGCAGCCGTAATCAAGGCTGGTGGCACATTTGTAAAAACTCCTGTACCATTGAGGTTGACAACAAAGCCAACAAAAACCATTAACGAATAACTACCAAAG
>Ga0268283_1000997_pt1 | contig 14945 bp, 14 predicted proteins | sample saktaG_13_FD_190140 | JGI IMG/M metagenome (GOLD analysis project Ga0268283, IMG submission 190140) | Saline water microbial communities from Sakinaw Lake, British Columbia, Canada - sak_2013_06_06_36m | ecosystem: Environmental > Aquatic > Non-marine Saline and Alkaline > Saline ... | reverse complement strand
CCATCCCTTCAAGCATTTGGTGCTGGTTCACCACCGGTACGGCTAAAAGATTGTATTTTGAAACAATTTCGGCCAGCGAATCCAATTTGTCATTATCCTCAACAAATACAGGATTTTTTCGCATGATATCCTTCAAAATAACGGAAGGTTGCGAAATTACAAGGTTGCGCAGTGAAACGGTTGCTATTAGTTTTCCGCTGTGTGTTACTATAAAAAGATTGTACAGCAATGGTTCTTCAGGCTTGTCCTGACGGATAGTAGCCAAAGCCTGTTCAACAGTTTCATTTTCGTGAAACGAAATAAATTCTGTGCTCATGATGCTTCCTACCGATCGGTTGGAATAGACAAGCAGTTCACGTACTTCGCTCGAAGTCTCTGAATCCATCTCATTAAGTAACAATTCAGCTTTACTGCTTTCGAGCAAATCTATGATATCAGCTGCTTCGTCGGCAGGCATTTTTTCAAGTAAATCGGCAGCCTTGGCAACAGAAAGACTTTCGATGAGGTCGACCTGAAGTTTGGGTTCCATTTCTTCAAGTACATCGGCAGCCTGCTCTTCATCCAGGTTATTGAAAACTTCTGTACGGTCATTCCGGCCCAAATCCTCAATAATATCAGCGAGATCCGATGGGTGAAGCATCTGAAGCTTCGTAAGTGGCTTGCCAAGTTTAATGTTCAGGTTCGATGTATCCAAAGTATCAACATCATCCCATAAAATAAATTTGGAAGGAACAGGCAAGTGCATCAGTGAAGCAATACTCTTAATAGTTTCAGCCATACCAAGCCTGCGTAACAGGCCTTCGGCTCCAACATCAACAGCTACAACATAAGTACCACTGGTGATTGAAACCAGCCTCACATCATTTACACGAACCAGTTTGCGCCCGTTAAGGTCAACTATCTGTTGATCGAGTATACTTTCTTTTAGTGGAAGGAAACGGGCAAGTTCTTCCTCTTCGATATGCTGCTTTTTCGAACAGATAAAAACAATTTTATTTTTCTGGCGTACGATCTCAAAATGACTGAAACTATAATATACAGGATGCGACCGGTTTCCGGTTTTTACCGCCACTACATTAGGCCTGGCAGGTTCATCGTTTGATGATTGTTCTGAAAATACCAGTATATCCAGGACTTTTCCAATAACTTCAGATTCCCGGGAAATAATTTGTACCCCCAGTATTTGACTTAAATAAAATGTTGTTAATGCTGTCATAGAAGCATCCTCCTTTTTATGATCTCAGGAGGCTGCTGAAAATCAGCTATAAGCTCCTGAAATCAGTTAATATTCGATACAAATCAGGGCCTTCGTCCATTTAGTGATGACTACTTTAAAATTTCTGGTGCAAAAGTACTTTTAAATCTGAAGTATTCTACTTTTTTATTTTTAAAATGCAACGAAATCTAATCTGTAAATTTCAACCCGCTTAAATCCGAAACACTTTTAGCTTGTAAAGATTATATTCTGTAAATTTGCATGAGTAGTAAATGGAAGTCCTTTTCAGTGAAATATTCTTTTAAAAAGTACTTAAAATCATTTTTTACACATTATATTTACATTTTATCAAACAATCCGGAATTTCAACCGTTAATGTTTTCACAATACTTTAAACAAGATGCCCATAGACTATTTACCTATATTAATCCAATCGCTTGTTGTTCTCGGCTTCGTCATAACAACGATGATTGCAACACATTTTCTTGGGCCAAAACGCTCATCAAAAGCTAAACTCGAAAATTTTGAATGCGGCATCGAAGGCATGGGAAATGCTCGCAGCCCGTTTTCAGTAAAATATTTTCTCATCGCTATACTTTTTGTTTTGTTCGATGTTGAAGTTATTTTTATGTATCCCTGGGCGGTTAATTTAAGAGCGCTTGGTAAAGATGGCTTTATAGAAATGTTGCTGTTTATGGCACTTGTACTGGCCGGGTTTGTTTATATAATCCTCAAGGGTGCATTAAAATGGGATAAACGATAATGAAAGCTGAAAACAACCCGTTCATGTCAGAAAATCAAAATACTATAATAAAACCAACTGTTGCCGAAACTCCTGAAGGGATTTCAGGACAGGGATTTTTTGCTACTTCACTTGAAAAAGCAGTTGGGCTGGCACGTAAAAACTCCTTATGGCCACTGCCTTTTGCTACATCCTGCTGCGGTATTGAATTTATGGCTACCATGGCTTCGCATTACGACCTGGCTCGCTTTGGCTCCGAACGCTTAAGCTTTTCGCCACGCCAGAGTGATCTGTTGATGGTAATGGGAACCGTGGCTAAAAAAATGGGTCCGGTTTTACGTGAAATTTACATACAGATGGCTGAGCCCAAATGGGTTATTGCCGTTGGCGCCTGCGCTTCGAGTGGAGGAATATTCGATACCTACAGCGTTTTGCAAGGGATTGACCGCGTAATTCCGGTTGATGTTTATGTGCCGGGGTGCCCTCCCCGACCGGAACAAATTATCGACGGGATTATAAAAATCCAGGAACTTGTCGGTAATGAGTCACTCAGGCGCAGAAGTTCGAAAGAATACGAAGATTTAATGAAAAAATATAATATGGAATAAATTTTCAGGTGAATTCGGTACCTTTGAAAACCATAGGTTGAATAAGAAAGAATTCCTTGTTTAAATTTCCCACAAATTACTGCATAGTGTTCCAGATCAATCCAGAAAGAAACCAGTTAGTACTACGTAAGCTCACTGAACAATTCACCAGTGCAATTCTATCGGATGAATTGCAGGCTGATATGCTTTGTATAAATGTTAAAAAGGAAGAAATTCAAAATATATTTCAATTCCTACGCGATGACAATGAATTGCAGTTCAATTTCCTGACTACGCTATGCGGGATGCATTATCCTGAAAAGGAACAACTTGGTGTAGTTTACCATTTGCATAGTTTCGTTAACAACCATAGAATACGCGTTAAAACAACAACTGAAATTGATAGCCCTACAATTCCAACATTAACAACAATCTGGCCATCAGCCAACTGGATGGAACGTGAGGCATTTGAATTTTTCGGAATTCAATTCGAAGGCCATCCCAACCTTGTTCGCATTCTGAATGTTGACGATTTTGCCGGATTCCCGATGCGGAAAGATTTCCCGCTGGAAGATCAGACGAGGGAAGATAAGGATGACGGGATGTTTGGAAGATGAGATATGAGTTATGAGTTGGAACTTGGAACTTAATAAACTGAAAAGTATCAACAATTTAAACAATTAAAGAAGAATAGCAAACCATACATGGCAAAAGAACTGGATTCGGATTATTGGGTAAGAGATTTCGTTAAAACGGAAGAGCCGAAGGAGTACAACACCCTGAATGTTGGGCCTACTCATCCGGCTACGCATGGCGTTTTCCAGAACGTTATGCTGATGGATGGTGAATTTATTGTAAGTACCGAACAAACCATTGGATATATTCACCGTGCATTCGAAAAAATTGCCGAGCGCAGGCCTTTTTACCAGGTTACTCCTTTAACTGACCGGTTGAATTACTGCTCAGCCCCGCTCAATAATATGGGCTGGCATATGACGGTTGAAAAACTGCTTGGGATTCAAACGCCAAAGCGTGTCGATTACCTGCGAATCATAGTTATGGAACTTTCCCGCATTGCCGACCACCTGATTTGCAACAGTGTTATAGGTGTCGACAGCGGAGCGCTTACCGGCTTTACCTACATTTTTCAAAACCGGGAATTCATCTACGAGATTTACGAGGAAATTTGCGGATCGCGTCTGACCACTAATATGGGCAGAATTGGTGGATTCGAACGGAATTTCAGTGCTAAGGCTTGGGAAAAGATCAGGTTTTTCCTGAAAGACTATCCAGCCAAACTTAATGAATTTGAAAGATTGCTTGCGCGAAACCGAATTTTTATGGATCGTACCATTGATGTAGGTGCTTTTTCGGCCGAACGTGCTCTTGCTTATGGGTTTACAGGTCCAAACCTGCGAGCCTGCGGAGTTGATTACGATGTCCGTGTAATGAATCCATATTGCTCATATGAGGATTTTGATTTTATTATTCCTGTCGGACAAAACGGTGATACCTACGACCGCTTTATGGTAAGACAGGAAGAAATGAGGCAGAGTCTCTCCATCATCGAACAGGCAATTGCCAAACTCGATAAAATGGAAGATAAGGAAACCTATTTTGCTCCGGATCCAAGATTTGTATTGCCACCGAAAGAAAAAGTTTACAACAATATGGAAGCGCTCATCTGGCATTTCAAAATTGTGATGGGTGAAACCGATATTCCTCCCGGTGAAGTGTATCATTGCATCGAAGCTGCAAACGGCGAACTTGGTTTTTACCTTGTCAGTGATGGCGGACGTACCGCTTCACGACTTCATTTCCGCCGTCCTTGCTTTATTTATTACCAGGCTTATCCTGAAATGGTAAAAGGGAATATGCTTTCCGATGCCATTCTCACAATGAGTTCGATGAATGTAATTGCAGGGGAGCTAGATGCTTAAAAAGACGGAAGTCATAAGACAGAAGTCGGAAGAAAATAGGACTTAAATTCAATCAAGAATTGTAAAGATATAAAGTTATATAAATTGCTAAATACATCAAATAAAAAGTAGAAACGGGTCTTCCGACTTCGGTCTTCCAACTTCCAGCTACTTTAACCTGAAATCATTTTTAAATGCCAGAAAAGCTCGACATAACAGAATTTAACCGCGAAACGCTTGATCTCGTAAACAAGATCATTAAACGCTACCCGGAAGGCAGGCAGAAATCAGCCTTGCTTCCTGTGTTGCATATTGCCCAGGCCGAAAACCAGGGATGGCTAAGTTCCGAAACCATGGAATATGTAGCATCCTTACTTGAAATTCAACCTATTGAAGTTTTTGAAGTTGCTTCATTTTATAGCATGTTCAACCTTCAACCGGTTGGAAATTGTGTTATTGAAGTCTGCCAGACTGGTCCTTGTATGTTAAAAGGTTCCGAAGAAATTCTGGCTCATTTCGAAAATCGACTTGGAATCAAATCCGGCGAAACTACCACTGATGGAAAGTTTACAATCAAAACTGTTGAATGCCTTGCAGCTTGCGGAAATGCCCCAGTAATCCAGGTTGGAACCGAATACCACGAAAATCTTACTACTCAGAAAGCAGACGATTTGCTGGAAAAATGGCAGGCTGAAAATAAAAACTCGCATACAAATCCTTACCTGTAGACCATGGCCGAACAAATACTTTTAAAAAATATTGACGTTCCCGGTCTGGCCAGTTTCGAGGTTTACAGAAAGTTGGGAGGATATTCTTCTGTTGAAAAAGTACTGAAAGACTTCACTCCCGACCAGGTAACCAGCGAAGTAACCAAATCCGGTTTACGCGGTCGCGGCGGTGCAGGTTTCCCTGCAGGGATGAAATGGGGATTTATTGATAAAAAAACGAATAACCCGAGATATTTCGTCTGCAATTTTGACGAAAGCGAACCAGGAACATTTAAGGACCGGCATATCGGCCAGCTCAATCCTCACCAGCTTATTGAAGGAATGATACTCGGTTCCTACGCACTTGGAGCAAGGAATTCCTATATCTACATTCGTGGAGAGTTGTTTTACGTTCTACGGATTGTTGAAAAAGCCATCGAAGAAGCCTATAAAAACGGTTTCCTGGGTGAAAACATTAAAGGAAGTGGCTATTCCCTAGATTTGTATTGCCAGCCCGGTGCCGGAGCATATATTTGTGGTGAAGAAACTGCGCTTCTCGAATCACTCGAAGGCAAACGCGGAAATCCCCGTATAAAACCGCCGTTTCCTGCCGTTGTTGGATTATACGGCTGTCCAACGGTTGTTAATAATGTGGAAACCATTGCTGCGCTTCCCTGGATCATTAATAATGGCGGCGAAGCTTATGCTTCAATCGGAATAGGCAACAGCAAAGGCACAAAACTGATTTCAGCCTGTGGCCATATCAATAAACCAGGCATTTACGAAATTGAACTTGGATTGCCTGTTGAAGAATTTATATACAGCGATGAATATTGCGGCGGCATCCGTTATGGCCACGAGTTAAAAGCTGTTGTTGCCGGCGGATCATCAGTACCGATTCTTCCAGCCAGTCTAATATTGAAGACAGCAACCGGTGAACCAAGGCTTATGAGTTATGAATCCTTGTCGGAAGGCGGTTTTGTGTCAGGCACTATGCTTGGATCCGGCGGATTTATCGTTATGGACGAAACCACTTGTATTGTTAAAAACCTGCTCACATTTGCAAAGTTTTATCACCACGAATCCTGTGGGCAATGTAGTCCGTGCAGAGAAGGAACAGGCTGGATGGAAAAAATACTACATCGGATAGAATCCGGACACGGAACAATGAAAGATATTGACCTGTTGGTTGATATCTCAAAACATATTGAAGGAAATACAATTTGCCCGCTCGGTGATGCTGCTGCATGGCCGGTTGCAAGTGCAATACGTCATTTCCGCGAAGAATTTGAAGATCACGTAAAACTCCAGAAATGCCCCTTTTAAAGGTAACCATTGATAATATTGAGGTTGAGGTCGAAGCAGGAACAACCATCATGAATGCTGCCCGTAAGATCGGCGGCAGCGTGGTTCCGCCTGCCATGTGCTATTACTCGAAGCTGGAAGGCAGCGGCGGTTATTGCCGTACCTGCCTTGTAAAAGTATCGCAGGGTTCTTTTAAAGACAACCGCCCGATGCCTAAGCTTGTGGCTTCATGCCGCACACCAGTTCAGGACGGAATGGTGGTTCAAAACAGGACTTCGCCCGAAGTTATGGATAACCGCAGGGCAATAACCGAATTCCTGCTGATCAACCATCCGCTTGATTGCCCCGTTTGCGACCAGGCTGGAGAATGTCATCTTCAGGACTTGTCTTACGAGCATGGTCTTGAAGAAACACGCACCGAAGAAGACCGCAGAACCTTTGATCCGATTGATATTGGTGATCTGATTAAGCTTCATATGAACCGCTGCATTTTGTGTTACCGCTGTGTTAAGGTGGCCGACCAGATAACTGATAACCGCGTTCACGGTGTATTAGGTCGTGGCGATCATTCCGAAATCAGCACATTGATTCAAAAGGCGGTTGATAATGATTTTTCAGGAAATATGATTGATGTTTGCCCTGTAGGAGCATTGACTGACAAGACTTTCCGGTTTAAAAGCCGCGTGTGGTTTACCAGACCTTTTGATGCACATCGCGAATGCCCTAAATGCTGCGGGAAAACTGTCTTGTGGATGAAGGGCGAGGAAATTCTTCGCGTTACTGGTAGGAAAGATAAATATGGCGAACTGGAAGAGTATATCTGCAACGATTGCCGCTTTCACCATAAAGAAACTTCTGACTGGATTATTGAAGGACCAAGAAAAATTGAAAGACATTCGGTAATTTCACAAAATCATTACGAAAAGCTTGATATACCTGAAAATGGTGAGGAAAGCGATTAAATCAATATTGAAAAAAAATCAAAAATCAAAAATCAAAATGAAGAAGATCAAAAATATTTTGCGTGTAGATTGACAGAACAAACAAATCGCAAAATTCTTTGAGTTTATAAGTGCTATTAAAACACCTTTTAAGCAATAGTCATAACACTTTGAACTTTGCATTTTGAACTTTAAATTTTGAATTAATTTTATTCGGTCACAGAATTAAGGCATAAAACATCAGATTAAAAGATAAAACACAAAGATGGATTGGACACTGTACTTATATAAAACCATATTCCTGTTTATAATCCTGCTTGTTACCCTCGTGGTTGCCATGTACTCAACCTATGGCGAACGTAAAGTAGCTGCTTTTATGCAGGACCGCTGCGGACCTAACCGGGCCGGGCCATTCGGATTGCTTCAACCGCTTGCCGATGGTGTTAAAATGTTTATGAAAGAAGAAATTATTCCACTTTCAGCAAACAGGGTACTCTTTATCCTCGGCCCATCTATCGCTATGACTACTGCTTTACTCACCGGAGTTGTAATTCCCTGGGGTGGGAATTTAACCATCGGCGGACGTGAATTTTCGATGCAAATTGCCGATCTGAACATTGGAATTCTATATGTATTTGCCATGGTTTCCATTGGAGTATACGGAATTATGATCGGAGGCTGGGCATCAAATAACAAATATGCGTTGTACGGATCCATCAGGGCTGCATCGCAGATGATAAGCTACGAACTGGCAATGGGTATGGCAATTGTAGCACTTGTGGTTACAACCGGCTCGTTAAGCCTTCATGACATCGTTCAACAGCAGCATGGAATGCATTGGAATGTTTTCTATCAGCCACTGGGCTTCCTGTTATTTTTAACCTGCGCTTTTGCTGAAACCAACCGTGCTCCTTTCGATCTGCCGGAATGCGAAACAGAGCTTGTTGGCGGTTATCACACCGAATACAGTTCCATGAAACTTGGGTTTTACCTGTTTGCTGAGTACATCAATATGTTTATCTCATCGGCGGTAATTGCAACGGTTTATTTCGGCGGTTACAATATGCCGTTTATCGATCAGTTTGGTCTTTCGCCAAATGCGCTTACACTCCTTGGAACGGCATTTTTCTTTATGAAGATATTCTTCTTCATCTTCCTGTTTATGTGGGTACGCTGGACATTGCCACGTTTCCGTTACGACCAGCTAATGAACCTGGGATGGAAAGGGCTGATACCGTTAGCTATGTTTAACATCGTAGCTACGGGAGTTTATTATTATTTCTTCGAACTTACTTAATCCGGAAACCATGCAACAATTAACCAAAAGATCGAAGGTGGTTTCGGATAAGAAGATGACTTTTCTTGAAAAGATCTATCTGCCTGCCATTGTGAAAGGTATGGCAATAACGCTGAAACACTTCTTTAAAAAGAAATCCACTATAAGCTACCCGGAACAGACACGTCCGTTCAGCGAAATATACCGTGGGCAACATGTTTTAAAACGCGATGATTTGGGACGTGAACGTTGCCTGTCCTGCCGAAGCAATTACAATGATTTCAGCTGAGCGGAAACCCGGCGAAGAAAACCTGTACCGCGAAGAAAAGTATGCTTCAACGTATGAAATTAATATGCTGCGCTGTATTTTTTGCGGCGATTGTGAAGAAGCCTGTCCCAAAGAAGCCATCTTCCTCACCGACCGTATTGTAGCATCTGAGTATAAACGTGATCCTTTTGTTTACGGAAAAGACATCCTGGTCGAACCTCTAGATCCAACCAAACGAATTGATGTTTCAAAACGCCAAACCATAAGTGTTCTTAAATTCAAGGAAAACAAACGTTTTGCGCATAACAAATAGTTTTTAACGCAACCTGAAATTAAACCGAGTTATAATGGTCTTTTTATTTTACTTTCTTTCGGCAATAATGGTGATCAGCGCCTTGTTGGTTGTGTTTTCGAAAAGCCCGATCAACAATGTTATCTACCTGATTATTTGCTTTATTGCTATGGCAGGGCATTACATTCTGCTGAATGCTCAATTTCTGGCTGTGGTTCACATTATTGTTTACACCGGTGCCATCATGGTGCTATTCCTTTTTGTGATCATGCTTCTGAATCTTAATAAAGCTATTATTCCCCAGAAATCAGCAGCTACGAGGATTTTGGCTGTAGTCACCGGTGGTATATTTTTCCTGGTGTTGATTGCTGCCACTCGCCAAACCTTTGTAATAACTCCCCGGTATGCTTTTACCAGCGAAATCGGACTGGTCGCCAATGTTGGTAAAACATTATTTCATGAGTTCCTGCTGCCTTTCGAAATATCATCCGTTTTGTTTATTTCAGCAATGGTTGGAGCGGTGATGTTTGGCAAACGAGATCATACTAGTGATGAGTTATGAGATATGAGTTATGAGTGAAAGAAAGTCAATACTTAAGGATAAAAGCTTTTTGTTCGCCATCCGAATAGTAAAGCTTTATCAGCAATTGACAGAAATGAAAAAAGAATATGTAATGAGTAAACAACTTTTAAGAAGCGGAACATCTATTGGTGCATTAGTCCGTGAAGCTCAGAACGCAGAAAGCTCAAAAGATTTTATTCATAAGTTGAGCATATCTCAAAAAGAATGTGACGAATCTGTTTACTGGCTTGAACTTCTTAAAGCAACCGAATATATAAATGAACAAGAATTTGAAAGCTTAAATAATGATGCAATTGAGTTGTTAAAAATGCTCCGAAGTTCAATTATTACTTCAAAGCAAAACCACTCATAACTCATATCTCATAACTTATAACTATGAAAGAAATTACTTCCGCCATTCAGCTCATCCCTCTACAGCATTACATAATACTGAGCGTTACCCTTTTCAGCATTGGAATGATGGGTGTTCTATTCAGGCGAAATATTATTGCAATCCTGATGTGTCTTGAGCTGATGTTCAACTCTGCAAACCTGTTACTTGCGGCTTTTTCAGCTTATCATTCCGATCCATCGGGACAGGTTTTCGTCTTTTTTATCATGATAGTGGCAGCCGCCGAAGTTGCTGTCGGACTCTCGATTGTTGTAATGATGAAACGCAATGTTGAATCGGTAGATATTAACCTTCTGAACCGTCTAAAATGGTAGATCAAATTCCAAATATAAACCTTGCATGGCTTGTTCCGGCTTTCCCCTTACTGGGATTTCTGATTACCGGGCTGGCTAACAAAAGGTTAAAACACAACCAGGCAGGTATTATTGCCAGTGCAATGGTTCTGCTTTCTTTTCTTGTATCAGTTGTTCTGTTTTTTATCCTGCGCTCATCCGGACAAAATGAAGCAACAGTAACTCTGTTTAACTGGATTTCCATTAGCGGAATGAATATTCCTTTTGCTTTCCTGATTGATCATTTGTCGCTGACTATGATGCTGATTATTACAGGTGTAGGAGCTTTGATTCACATTTATTCCATTGGTTATATGCACGATGATGAGCGGATAAATTCCTTTTTCGCTCAGATGAACCTGTTTACATTCAGCATGTTGCTGTTGGTAATGGGCGCAAATTACCTGGTACTATTTATTGGTTGGGAAGGTGTCGGGCTCTGCTCCTACCTGTTGATTGGTTTCTGGTTTAAAAACCCTGCTTACAATTATGCCGCCCGAAAATCATTTGTGATGAACCGTATTGGTGACCTTGGTTTTATCCTGGGGATCATCCTTCTTTTCTTCACATTCAAAACAGTAACTTTTTCGGAAATATTTGCACAAGCTTCAGGTTTCCAGGTCGGTGCACCGGTTATTACACTAATTACTTTATTATTATTGGTTGGAGCAGTTGGCAAAAGCGCTCAGATTCCTCTGTTTACCTGGTTGCCCGATGCTATGGCTGGTCCTACACCGGTTTCGGCACTTATTCATGCCGCAACTATGGTAACGGCAGGTATTTATATGATTGCCCGTTCGAGCATTCTTTATAACCTGGCTCCATTTACACTCAATGTCATAATTGTAATTGGATTAGCAACGGCCATTATTGCTGCTTTAATCGGGTTGAAACAGAATGATATAAAGAAAGTTCTTGCCTATTCTACAGTTTCACAGTTAGGATATATGTTCCTGGCTCTGGGACTTGGTGCATACTCAGCAGGCGTTTTCCATGTAACCACACATGCATTTTTCAAAGCACTTTTATTCCTTGGTGCCGGAAGTGTAATTCATGCCATGGGTGGCGAACAGGATATCCGTAAAATGGGCGGCCTTCGTAAAAAGATGCCCTTTACCTATTTCACTTTTCTGGCTGCTACACTGGCTATTAGTGGGATTCCGCCTTTTTCAGGATTTTTCAGCAAAGACCTTATTCTTAGTAAAGCCTACGAACACAGTATAATTCTCTACATCCTGGCACTTGGTGGTGCGTTGATTACCTGTTTCTACATGTTCCGCCTGCTTTACCTGGTATTTTTCGGCGTACAACGCATTGCAGGTGCGCATCCGCATGAATCGCCAAAGGTTATGACAATTCCTTTGATGATACTTTCTGTACTTTCAGTATTTGGTGGATTTTTGAATATTCCATCACTTTTTGGTGGTGATTCAAAATTCAGCTCTTATCTTCAAAGTGCAGTCGTTTCAAAGGCTTCAGAAGAACTGAGCCATTCCACCGAAATAGGATTAATTCTGGGTTCCATACTGCTTTTGGGACTTGTCATATTCTTTGCTTACCGAACATTTGTGAGTAAATCATTGATACCAGCAAAGGATGGAGAACCAATGTCATTTTTCAGCAAACTGATTTACAACAAGTTCTACATTGACGAAATGTATACGGCAGTTTTTGAGAAACCGTTCGGTTATTTGTCTGATTTCTTTTATAACAAGGTTGAAAACACGGTGCTTGATCCTGTTGTTGACGAAATTGGTTTTACCACTGCCCGGGTCGGAACACTCTTGCGTAAACTGCAGCAAGGAAATATGAGTTTCTACCTTTTTGCTATGGTAGCCGGAATCCTTTTATTTATCATTTTTATCCTGATAGTCTGAACCCTATGATAGTACTGGTCATTCTTCTGATTCCTTTTATAACAGGCCTGTTACTGCTGCTGATCAGGAATGCTGCCGCAGTAAAACGGGTTGCGCTGACATCAGCAATTGTCAGCCTGATTGCAACCTTGAGCCTGGTATTCACAGCACAGATAAGCACTTATTCCGTTAACTGGATAAGCTTTCTTGAAATAAATTTCGCGCTGGGTTACGATGGCACAAGTTTAATAATGCTGATTCTTACAAGCCTGCTATTCCCTTTCATTATTATGGCTGGAATGAAACGCGAACAGGAACATACAGGATTACTTTATGCCCTGATCCTATTCACACAATCAGCATTGACAGGCGTTTTCCTGGCGCAAAATGCGTTCCTGTTTTACATTTTCTGGGAACTAACTCTTATTCCACTCTACTTTATTCTACTCCTCTGGGGAGGCGAAGGTCGTAGAAATATCACTTTCAAATTCTTTATTTATACCCTGACCGGTAGTTTATTTCTGTTGTTCGGGATTATTTACCTGTATTCTCTGACTCCGGGTGCGCATACCACTGATTTTTCAGCTTTCAGTCATCTGAATATTCCTGCAAATACACAGATTTGGTTATTCTGGGTGTTGTTTATAGCTTTTGCCATAAAAATGCCGGTTTTTCCGTTTCATACCTGGCAGCCATCAACGTATACCATGGCGCCGACACAAGGCGTAATGATATTAGCCGGCGTTATGACAAAAATGGGGATTTATGGAGCGCTGCGGTTTCTTTTCCCGGTTATTCCTATGGGAGTGCAATACTGGCAAACTACGGTTATTGTGCTTAGTCTGATTGGCGTAATATATGCTTCGGTAATTGCATTCCGGCAAACTAACCTGAAAACGCTGATCGCTTTCTCGTCGATGGCACATATATCACTGATGGTTGCAGCAATGTTTGTTTTAAATTACTATGCATTACAGGGACTTCTTTTCCAGGTACTTAGTCATGGAGTTACTATTATTGCACTTTTCTACATTGAGATGCTCATTAAAGAAAAAACCGGAACGCTTGAATTACCAAAGATGGGTGGGCTAAAACTTCTTGCTCCAAATATGGCAATTCTTTTTCTGCTTGTAGTACTGGGTTCTATTGCGCTTCCATTGACAGCAGGGTTTGTTGGCGAATTCCTGATAATAACAGGGCTTTTTCAGCAATCTATCTGGTTCGCTGTGTTAGGCGGCATCACTATGGTACTTGGAGCTATTTACATGCTTTATGCGTATCAAAGAGTTATGCTTGGCGAAAAAAGGCCTGGTTTTGAGAATATTACTGATCTCCACCTGATTGATTACATTGTATTGATTCCGCTTATCTCGATTATACTTATACTTGGCATTTACCCGCAGCCTGTTTTCAACCTGGTTGAAGCATCGGTAAGCACTATGCAGAACCTAATGGTTCCGATGGCAAATGTTATACCGGCATTACCACTCTAAACAACTTTTACAAACATACTGATCTCTGAAAGCAGATGAACGCAATAATATTTACAACAATACTGGGGATAATTATCTTGTACATTGGATTGACCAAGAACAAGACTATTCTTGCGCCTGTAGCAATTGCCGGCCTCCTTGTAACCCTCTTTCTCTCCTTTAAAGACTGGGGACTGAGCTCTTCGTTTTTCCATGAGATGGTTATTTTCGACAATTTTTCGGTTGCGTTCAATATCTCTATGATTGTAATCACCATTATTATTTTCCTGTTCGGGATTGACTATTACAAAATGATGGAGTTGCACGTTGCCGAGCAATACTCTCTCATGATATTCGCACTTGTCGGCGCTTTTTTAATGACATCATTCTCCAACCTGATTATGCTTTTCCTTGGAATTGAAATCTTATCAATTCCTTTATATATTCTTGCCGGGGGGAAGAAATTTTCGTACAAATCCAACGAAGCATCTTTTAAATATTTCATGCTAGGGTCTTTTGCCACAGCCTTCTTTTTATTCGGCATCGCTTTGGTTTACGGTGCTTCCGCTACCTTTTACCTGCCAGAAATCAAAATTTATATTGCCCAGTTCCATGGCAATCTTCCGCCCATGTTACTGATCGGACTTCTGTTTATTATTATCGGAGTTGCCTTTAAAGTAGCGGTTGCTCCCTTCCATTTCTGGAGCCCGGATGTTTATGAAGGTTCACCTACTTTGGTAACTGCATTTATGGCTACAGTTGTTAAAACTGCCGGATTTGCAGCATTTTACCGTTTACTTGGAATTGGCTTACTTCCCTTGCCTGTACCGCTTGAAAAAGCGCTTTGGGTAATGACCGGGCTTACTTTATTGATCGGCAACCTGGTAGCCCTAAAACAATCAAATTTCAAACGCCTGCTTGCCTATTCATCCATCGCTCACTCCGGTTTTATAATGCTGGCTATGCTTTCGCAGCATTCCTCATCGGCATCCGTTATACTTTATTACACCTTTGTTTATTCGGTAGCAACCGTTCCGTTATTCATAATATTCATTCTT
>Ga0268283_1000996_pt1 | contig 14974 bp, 9 predicted proteins | sample saktaG_13_FD_190140 | JGI IMG/M metagenome (GOLD analysis project Ga0268283, IMG submission 190140) | Saline water microbial communities from Sakinaw Lake, British Columbia, Canada - sak_2013_06_06_36m | ecosystem: Environmental > Aquatic > Non-marine Saline and Alkaline > Saline ... | reverse complement strand
TGGCATAAACGGCCTTGCCCATATCGAATACATGGGGGCTGGCAAAATTGTTTCCTGCTTTATCAATCTGTAGAATATACGAAATAGAGGCTCCTGTTCCATTATTAGTTCCGGTGGTCCAGTTAAAAGTTATTGCAACGTTAGCGTCATTTTTCTGCGACAGAACTATATCGGCAGATGATGATGAAAGAGAAAGCTCTCCAGCCAGTTTAATATCGGTTACTTCTTCTTTCTGGCAGGATAAAAAGAAGATCATCATTCCTGTAAGAGACAGCGTGAAAATACGGCTCACGCCAGATTTCAGCACCTTTATACCTTGAACAGGAATCGTGAATAGGTTATGTTTGTTCATCTCGTTCGTTTTTTTTCTTGTGAAAATTAATATTAGCCTGCACCTGTTTTTAATACCCGGGATTTTGGGTTAGATTAGGATTTGCATCACGTTCTTTTTGTGGAATCGGAAAAAGCAGGAATTTTGCACTCATATTCGATTTGCCGATTGAATGCAGGAAATCGATGCCGTACTGACCGCTGTTAATGCGTATGAGGTCGAACCAGCGCTGACCTTCGAAAGCCAGTTCAATGCGTCTTTCGTGAAGAACTTTTTCGCGGAAGGTTTCTTTCGACAAGCCTGATATTGCTGTAAGCCCGGCCCTTTTGCGTACTTCATTAAGTGGTGCCTGAGCTTCTACAGTTTTTCCAAGCTCATTTAAAGCTTCTGCCTTCATCAATAAAACATCGGCGTACCGAAGAACCGGGAAATTCATCGGGCTATTGTCATACGAAGGAGAAACGGATTTGGTTACCAGGAATTTACGCAAATTGTAATTTGTCAGGGAATATGATTTCAGATAGTCTTTACCATCTAACTGCGGACAACCATCATAAAAAACGGTAACATCTTTTCGCAGATCGCCTGTTTCGTAGGAATCGATAAACTCCTGTGTAGGCTGGTTCCATCCCCATCCGCCTGCTACCAAATCCGATCCGCGTGGCCCTGTGAATGTGCTGAGCCATGAAGCCTGGTTCTCATTCGACCAGAAATTCTGACCGGCGTTGCTTACATATTGTACCTCGAACAGCGATTCGACTGTATTTTTATCAGAAGGATCAAAGTTGCTCGCATAGTTAGTGTTAAGAGCATAACCAAGCGTTGATACTGCATTGCAATGATCAACAGTCAGTTGCCAGTTGCCAAGGGTGAGATGTACTTTGGCAAGCATTCCTTCAGCGGCACCTTTGGAGGCACGTCCAAGATCGGAACCACTGTAGCTTTCGCGGGCAGGCAAAAGATCAATAGCCTTTGTGAAGTCAGCAATGATCTGGTCGTATACTTCAGATGTAGGAGTGCGGAATGGACGAAGGTCGTCACCTGGTTCTACAGGAGTAAGAACCAGCGGAACATCACCAAAAAAGCGAACCAGAATAAAGTAATACTGAGCCCGGAGAAAGTAAGCTTCGCCCAGAACCCTGTTTTTAATGGCATCGTTGATTGCCATACCTGGGACTTTTTGAAGTATAATATTACAGCGGAGGATTCCCGGCCATGGACCACGCCATAAATCGAGTGCGCCCTGGTTGTCGGATGCTGTAACAAAGTTAGCCTGGTCCTGGGTTTCCTGCCCGTCGGAACCACCACCAGCACCTACTATGCTGTTGCCGGCCATAATATCGGGAGTCCACATACGCATATTGTAAAGTTTTGGCCATTGCAAGGGCTGGTAAGCACCATTGATAGCAGCAATTGCGTCATCTTCTGTCTGGTAGAAGTTCCCGGTATTAACTGAGTATTCAGGCGATTTAACGAGAAAGTCCTTGCTACACGATGTGAAAAGTGTAATGATCAGGACAAGGGTGAAATATAATTTGTTTTTCATAAAATATCTTATTAAACGGTTAGAAACCAATGTTAACTCCAAAACTATACGTGGCGGTTACAGGATACACATTGTTGTCGATGCCACTGGGGCCAACTTCCGGGTCGAAACCGGTATATTTAGTAAATGTAAGCATGTTAAGCCCGGAAGTATAAACCCTTACCGACGACATATGAGCCTTTTCTGTCAAATACGAAGGCAGCGTATAACCCAGGGTAAGGTTTTTAATCCTCAGGTACGAACCGTTTTCAACAAAACGATCGGAAGGGCGTGTATTTTTATTCGGATCGTTGAAAACTGCTCTTGGCACTGTATTGCTTGTACCTTCAGCAGTCCAGCGGTTCAAAGTTTCTATAGTCTGGTTTTGTGCTACCGACATCGCTTCAGTATATAAGCGGTTGGCATTGAATATTTTGTTACCGGCCACACCTTGCAGGAAAACACCCAGGTCGAAACCTTTGTAAGTAAATGAGTTGTTAAGCGCAAAAATATAGGTCGGGTTCGGGTTGCCGGTGAAAGCACGATCGAGGTCATTTATTATACCATCGTTATTCAGATCTTTAAATCTGATATCTCCTGCTGATGTACGGTTATATGGATCATTACCGGGAACCTGAACGGCATGGTTATCAACCTCGGCTTGTGTCTGAAAAACACCATCGATTATGAAACCGTAAAACTCATTAACCGGGTGCCCTGCCTGGATAAGTGCAAGGTTATAATTTAAACCAATGCTGCCACTTGTCATAGGAACTGTATCGTTTAAGTTTTTCACAACATTCTGGTTATACGAAAAGTTAAACGAAGTATTCCATGTGAAATCACCGACCAGGTTACGCGAATCGATAGTAAATTCTATCCCTTTATTCTCCATTTTACCGGCATTGATATATGGGACATACACATCAGAATACCCGGTTGAAACAGGAACCGACATAGGAACCAGCATTTTGTCAGTATTTTTAATATATGCATCAATAGTTACTTCAATCCGTGATTTAAACATGGAAGCATCTATACCGATGTTTGCCTGCTTCTGTTCTTCCCATTGCACATTCGGATTGGGCATCATAAGTGGAACGACGGCATTAACAACAGAATTGTTGAAGGTGTACTTGATGGTCTGGAGTGCTGATGCAAATGAATAGTTTCCAATCTCCTGGTTGCCTGTGACACCATATCCTGCACGAACTTTCAATGAGTTAATAAAAGTGAGAGACTTCATAAAATTCTCTTCCGAGATCCGCCATGCAACGCTTCCGGACGGGAACATGCCCCATTTATTGCCTTCGCCAAAGCGTGAGGAGCCATCGTAACGTACAGTCGCTGTGGCCAGGTATTTCCCATTATATGAATAATTCGCTCTTCCAATGTATGATAGTAAGGACCAGGAACTGGTGCTTCCACCTAAAGTTGGTTGAAGTGTGCCATTATCCATTTGCTGAGTAAGATTACTGGCAAAGGATTGTTTGGAACCGTTGAGGTAATGGTACTCATTTTCCTGCGCACTGATACCACCCATTAAAGCGATGTTGTGTTTGTCAATTGATTTTTCATAAGTAATTGTATTATCCCATAGCCAGGTTAAGTTTTTGTTGTACTGTTCATACAGGTATGAATTTTCGTTGATACTCGAATTCCAGTGATAGTTGGGCGCCCAGGTGCGGGAGTTCCAGAAATTGGCCTGCAAACCAAAAGATGATTTAATTTTCAGGTCTTTAATAATTTCATATTCGCCGTAAAGAGAACCTATAAGGTTATAGCCTAAAGTAGAATTGTCCACTGTTTTAGCCATTCCAATAGGATTTACAATGTCGCCATCCCACATAGGTTGCTGGATGGGCCCTGAATAATTGCCATCTTCCTGGTAAATCGGCTGTGTCGGTAAAGCCAGCATAGCATTGCGGATGCTATAATTTCCGCTGGTTTTAATATCGTTGTTTAAGGTTAGGCTGTTGCCAAATTTTAATTTATCAAAAACCTTGGTATCACTATTGAACTGTAAGGTTAGTTTTTTATAGCCGGTATTTGCTACAATTCCATCCTGGCTAAGATAGTTACCGGAAACATACACATTTGTTTTCTCACTGCTGCCGGAATAGGATAGCGAGAAACTTTGCATTGGTGCTGGGTTGAACAATTCACCAAGCCAATCAGTACCTTCGCCTAAAGAAGCAGGATCGGCATAAGCAGGATTTTGTGGCAGCCCGGCATTTGCCATAATATCATTATGTAAAGCGGCAAATTCGCTGGCATTCAGCACATCAACCACATTGGCAGCTTTTTGCATACCGAAAAAATAATTGAAGTCCAGGTGCGACTTATCGCCTTTTCCACGTTTGGTTGTAATAATTACTACCCCATTTGCACCTCGCGAACCATAAATAGCAGTAGCAGATGCATCTTTGAGAACCTGCATCGATTCAACGTCGTTCATATTCAGTGTATTGAGCCCGCTCGAAACAGGAACCCCATCGATTACTAAAAGCGGATTGTTGTTGTTTATAGTTCCAACACCCCGGATACGAATGGTTGCATCACTTCCCGGAGTTCCTGATGAAATAACCTGAACTCCAGCTGCACGGCCTTGAAGTGCATCGCCGACACTAGGAACAGCTAAAGATTTAATTTCTTTGGTTGATACAAGTGCAATAGAACCTGTGAGGTCTTTTTTACGCTGAGTACCATATCCTACCACAACAATTTGCTCCAATTGGGTCATTTCCAGTACCAAAGCAACATTGAGTTGAGAGTTTTCACCAACTACTATTTGCTGTGGTTTATAACCCACAGACGAGAATACAAGAATAGCATCTTTTGATGGAACCTGGATAGTGAATTTTCCGTCCACATCGCTTATTGTTCCCAAAGTAGTGCCTGTAATTCCAATGGAAACGCCTAACAAAGGCAATCCATTAGAAGCATCTGTAACTTTTCCGGTTACCGAAATTTTTTGCGCCATAATATTTCCTGAAACAATAAAGAGGAACAGGAACAGTGCACAATACCGGATTAAATTTGAACTGTGTTTTTTACTCATTTTGATTAGATTTGGATCATTGGTTAATTAGTTAGATTTGAGTTTAATTGATACTGGTTTTTTGCTTGAAGGATGGAGTTGCCATATTTGCAGAAATGAAATCTGGGAAAAAGTAGATTTGTTGTGGAAAAGTGATTTTAATGTTTCGAAAGCCAAATCTACAACCATAATATACCTTTAATTATTTGTATATTTAAAATGTAGTGACATTTGTACTTAATATATCGTAATTAAATGATAAACAGTATTATATGATAAATAATTTATAAATAAATGTAGTGGATTTATAAAAAAATAAAGGGGCTCCCGGCATCCCGGAAGCCCCTTTTAAAGAAATTGATCAAGTGTTATTTTGCAGAAGACCCTATTTGCATCACCCTGTCCTCAAATTCATTCCGAGGGCATATTGCTTTATTTCTCAGCTTCGTCCTGTAATTATATATAGTTGATAAGGAATAACGAAGAAAATGTGATATCTTGACACTATCTTTAATTCCCAGGCGAATCAAAGCAAATATTCGTAATTCAGTGTTAAGAAGCTCATTCTGTTTTAGTTGTGTGTCCTCAGTGTCAACAAGTAAGTTGTTAAATTCTTCAACAAAAGCGGGGAAAAGCTGAAGGAATGTGCTGTCGAAATTGGTATAAAATAATTCAAGTTCATCTTCAATAAACTGTTTTGATTTAATGGTAGTCAACAAATCCTGTATTTTTCCGGCTGCGGCAGTTTTATTCAGTAACCGTCGATACCCATCCAGCTTATCAATATAAAGAGAGCATTGATCCATGTATCTGCCTATGTATTCTTCTTTAATCAGATTTGCTTCAACTAATGTTTCGTTGGTATTATTCAGCCGATCATTTGTTGAGGACAGTTCATGATTGAGATTATTTAATTGTTCATTGGCAGAACTAAGTTCTTTACGGGCTGCTGATAATTTTCGCATTTGCCTGTAAACAAGCACTATGGCAATCAATAAAAACAAAGTCAAAATACTGATACTGACTAAAGATGTTACTAATTGTTTTTGACGGGCTTCCGTCTGATTTTGATATGCCTTGTCAATAATCGGCAGCATCTGCGAAATTTCGTAAGTTCTTAAGCGGGCATTGCAAAAAAGAGCATCTTCCAGCGATCTCCTGATATATTTATAGGCTCTGTCTACATCTCCGTCTTCATAGAGTAGAAAAGCCAACCTTCTGAGTGAAATATATTCTTTTGTTGCTGATTGAATATCATATATGGCAGAGACGGCCAACCATTGTTTTTCGAGTTTTCGGTTGTTTTTGCCCAGATATGCTGATGAAATACTATACGCTATAATAGCTTTGGTATGTTCATCATCTTTTACGGTAGGATAATAATTCATCAAAAGTTCCAGCGCTTCATCATATTGCTTGCGCACTATCAGCTGATCCGACCTTACCATAATATGCGTGGCAGAGCTGGGTGGGTTCACAACCAGCAATGAATCCCGATATGCTGCAGTTAAATGATTATACCTGATTTTTTCCTGGCTCGAAACGGTATAATCAGCCATATATCCATAAATAGTCCTGTATATATGGAAATAATAAGCTTTTAAGTCAGGTGTCTGACTGATATTTATAACACTCAGAATATCCATTGCTTCCTTATACAAACCGTTTAAACCCATGATAGCAGCAAGGTTTAAACGTGCATTTGCTAAACTATACGTATTATTCAATTTCTCGGCAATTTGTAGTTTTTCCCTGGCATAGGTCAACGCTGAATCAGATTTATACGATCTGTATTCATCATACAATTGTCCGCAGATTTCAAATTTCTGAAGGTCGGTGGAGGTGATTTTTAAGAGAGCTTTCAGCTTATCAAGTTTTTCCTCCTTTTGGTTCGAGTAAACCTGGTAATTATCCACGGTTTTATCCAAGACCTTAAGTAATGAGTCTATTTCATTATTACCAAACAGCAATACTGTAAATAGCATACAAATTGAACTGGCAAAAATGTGTTTCATGGATAGGTTTTATTACTTCAAAAGTAAACACTTTGTCTCATATGCATTTAGCGAAATAATTTATTTTTCAAATTAATTATTTCTCCTGCAAACTTTAATTAGCAGGTATTTCTATTTCTGCATTTTACTCCGTATCTCTTCCAGTATTTCAATCTGCATCTCCTGTATCCGCATCATTTTCGACCATTGATCGAGTAGCAAATGATCCACTTTTTCGTGTAAGGTACGGATCTCAATTTCCGATTTCAGGTTAATCTTATAATCATTTTCCGATCGGATGCGGTCTTTCTTTTCCTGCCGGTTCTGGCTCATCATGATAATTGGAGCCTGCATCGCTGCAACGCACGAAAGGATAAGGTTTAACAGGATAAACGGGAATGGATCAAATGGTTTAAATAGTAGTACAAGGCTGTTGATTATAATCCATACAACAAGAATTATGGAAAAGGAAATGATAAACTTCCAGCTTCCTCCAAATGAGGCTACTTTATCCGAAACTCTGTCACCAAATTTAACAGCTTCATCCGAAATACTTGTGTCAATACTTATCAGTTCATTCTGGCTGATGCTGTTAACAACTTCATCCTTAAGTATTTCAACGCTTCCTTTTTCATCTTCTATTAACCCTGAAATGTATTTTACCCGGTAAATATTAAAATCATCCTGGCAAATCAGGTCATTATCATTCCACGTTGGGTGATCTTTAATAATTAACCGTTCTATTTCGTGGCGTATTCCATGACCGGTTATTAATTGGCCTTCGGCGAATGTTTTTCCACAAATTTCACATTTGGTTCCATTAGGTTTTCTCATGACAATCTGATTCTTGATTTTAGGCCTGAAGCACGAAATGTGTTACTTTGAAGGGATAAAAGTACGCACAAACGGTGAGATGAGCGGGATAATTTCTATTGCCGAAAGATTTCATGTAAATCATTCCAACAAAAGTTCAGGTATTTCTTCCGGCTTGATTTTAGTTTTACTTTACTTTCTTTTGCGGCTTAATAAAAGACCTTGCAGGATATAAAAGCTAAACGCAGAGCACGCAAAGTATTTACGCAGAGAACCGCAAAGAGATTATACGGTTAACGGCTTTGCGGCACTTTGCGCCTCCTTAGCGCACCTTGCGTTAAAATTCTTATTTATAAAATTACTTAATTTAATAGCATTCAATGCGCGCGAGCAGGGGGACTCTATTGTATTATTTACGTTCATCCAATTAATGTTTAATGGCGTTAACAGGTAATTATTTTTTGTTTCATAATAAATATATCTTATCAGGCTTTATATATGTACTATTCCTTTGTATATTTGAAGTATAAAAATTGAAATATCAATCAACAGAAGAGATTGTTTGTTTTTTCGATTATATACATATCTTCGATTTGTTTAATAGTGATATGTGATAAGATTTACCTTGTTTTAGGAAATGACAAGAATTATAAAGGATATTAGGCGGGTATTAGGATTATATTAAACAGAAAAGGCGAGATGCCCCACCTTAGATGACCTCGGAATAATTAGCATTATATGAACATATAAAAATAAAAACCCCACGGAGTACGCAGGGTTAAGAATTCTTCGGCTTATAGCCTTGTTGTGATTTGTCTTTCATTGCAAATATATTAAACTTTTATAAGCAAATAACATATGGAAAAAATTTTAGGAGTTGATTTGGGAACTAACTCAATAGGTTTAACACTTAGAGAGGACAATGATTTTACTTGGTACGGTGTTTATACATTCAAAAAGGGAGTTGGAGAAGGGAAATCTGGAGAATTTTCTTATGCTGCAGAACGGACAAAGCATCGTTCTTCCCGTAGATTATATAATGCTCGTAGATACCGCAAATGGGAAACTCTAAAAGTATTAATCGAAAATGATTATTGTCCGTTAAGCAAAGAAAATCTTGATAACTGGAAGCATTTTAAAAAAGGAACTGGAAGATCATTTCCAATAGAGGACATTTTGTTTCAAGAATGGATAAAACTGGATTTCGACGGAGATGGAATTCCTGATTTTTCAAGCCCTTATCAATTACGAAGAGTACTTATAACTCAGAGTTTAGATTTAGCGCTTGCTGAAAATAGATATAAAATTGGGCGGGTTTTATTTCATATAGCACAAAGAAGAGGTTTTAAAAGCAGTCGAAAAAGTGGCGCGAATGAGAAAACTGCTGTTTTCAATGGAAGTAATGAGACAAAAACTATCGGACGCAATGAATACGAAAATTTAATTATAGAACATGGTAGTTTAGGCGCAGCATTTGCAGCCTGTGAGGACCAGAAAATACGTGTTCGAAATAGATATACTTTGCGCTCTGATTATCAAGTTGAAGTTCAGAAGATATTAGAATTTCAATCAATCAAAGACGCAGTTTTTTGCGTTAGAATAGATAAAGCAATTTTCTATCAACGGCCTTTACGTTCACAAAAAGGTTTGATTGGGAAATGTACTTTAGAGCCAAATAAGCCACGTTGCCCGATAAGTCATCCAAAATTTGAAGAATATAGGGCGTGGTCATTTATCAATAATATCAAATATAAAAATACTGATACAAACCAGTTTGTGCCTATCCCAATAGCATTAAAAGAGAAGCTGTATCAAGAAAAATTCTTTTTTAAAAGTAAAAGAGATTTCCCATTTAAAGAGATCAGAAAATTCATTTATGCGAATGGAGGTAAAGACTGGGAACTGAATTATAATAAGAAGATGGATGATATTTCTGTTTCAAGTTGTTATGTTTCAGCACGTTTGAAATCTGTTTTTGGTGAAGCTTGGGAAAGCTACAAGAAGCAAATTGAACGAGTCAACAAAAAAGGTGAAATTGTAACAATAAATTATTCTATTGAGGAAATATGGCATATTCTTTTCTCTTTTGAAGATGAAGAATATTTTATTGAATTCTTGACTAATGTGCTTAAGCTAGAGGTAGATCAAATAAAAGAATTAACCACCTTATTCAATGGATTTCCAGTTGGGTATGCTAATCTCAGTCTAAAAGCTATAAATAATGTTCTTCCGTTTTTGCATGAAGGTATTATATATTCAGAATCAGTAATCTTAGCAAAAATTCCAGTAATCATCGGGGAAAAACTTTTTGAAGATAATAAAACCAATATTTTACAAGAAATTCAGGATAAAGTTGAGGAAATCCGAAAACAGAAAACAATAGTTACCATAGCCAACAACCTTATTTTCAAATATTATGCATTAGACTATGATCAAAGATTTGGATGGAAAAATACAGCGTATAAATTAGATGAAAGTGATATTAAAGATATTGAGGTTGCTTCACAAGAGCATTTTGGCGAAAAAACTTGGAGTAAGTTTGATTTGAATAGTAAACAAAGTATTTTATCCGGTGTAACTGGTCTGTATCAAGATTTTTTTGCTTCGAACAAAAGAGAGCATATACCTCAACCACATTTGGTAAATAGTGTTAAAGAAATTCTATCTAAGAATTTTGATGCTGCAGATAATGCGTTGAATAAAATTTACCATCCTTCACAAATTGATATTTATCCCAAAAAAGAAGGACAACAATTTTTACTTAGCCCAAAGACTGCAGCATTCAAAAACCCTATGGCATACAAAACCCTTTATAAGCTAAAGGATGTTTTTAATTATCTGATTGAAAAAGGTATAATAGATAATGAAACCAGGATTGTAGTTGAGATAGCCAGAGAATTGAACGATAGTAACAAACGTTGGGCAATAGAAAAATATCAGCGAGACAGGGAAGTTGAAAACATAGAGTTTGCAAATGCAATATCGGAATTAATCAAAGATCCTACATTCACCGGAGTAGCTGATCCTAATAACGATTCTGATACAGACAAATTCAGACTTTGGCTTGAGCAAATTGAGAATACTGAAGAAATTATTAAAGAAGTTCAGAATATCAATAAAAATAAGCAGTTGTCTGTTTCTCAGAAAGATGCTCAGAAGTATCGTTTGTGGAAAGAGCAAAATTGCATTTGTTTTTATACTGGTAAGGTTATCAGTTTGACAGATTTATTTGATGCAAATAAAGTTGATTTTGAACATACAATTCCGCGAAGTAAATCATTCGATAATTCATTAGCTAACCTTACTGTTTGTTATGCTGATTACAATCGCAATGTGAAAAAGAACCAGATGCCTACTGAATTGCCTAACTATTCAGAGCCCTGGAATGGCTATCCGGCTATCAAGCCAAGGTTGGAATCTTGGGAAAAGAAAGTTGAAGACTTATTCAAACAAATAGACTTCTGGAAATTCAAGTCCAGAACAGCCATGGATAAAGCCTCAAAAGATGAGGCAATCAGGCAAAAGCATTTGCGACAAATGCAACATGATTATTGGAAAAATAAAGTAGATAGATTTTTACAAACTGAAATCTCTCAAGGTTTCATCAATAGTCAACTAACCGATACGCAAATTATTACCAAATACGCGTTCCACTATCTGAAAACAGTTTTTAATAAAGTTGATGTAATAAAAGGCTCAAATACTGCTGAATTCAGAAAAATATTCGAAATTCAAACAAAAGATGAAATCAAGGATAGAGGTGTCCACTCTCATCATGCAATTGATGCAGCTGTGCTGACATTAATACCTTCTTCAAAAAAAAGGGAAGAAATTTTAAAAAAATCCTTTGAATACGAAGAGAGTAATTATGGTAAGCAATATCATGAAAAACCGTTTAGCGGATTTCATTACTCGATGATAGAGGATATTAAAAAGAAGATTCTCATCAATAACATTCCTGAGAAGGATCAGGTACTTACTCCAGGACGCAAGATCGTTAGGAAAAGAGGTAGGGTCGTTTGGATAGACAAACCAAATAGAATCCCTAAAATTGCGCAAGGAGATTCTATCCGCGGAGAATTGCATTTGCAAACATATTATGGAAAAATAAAAGTTGCTGCTAAAGACGAGAATGGAGGCTTAAATAGAGATGATAAAGGGAATGTCCTGTATAATCAAGTTGATGGGAAGGATGAGATCTGGATGGTAATTCGTAAACCGATAGATAATATAAATTTCTCAACTGATATTATAGTTGATGAGCATTTATGTGCTATTCTCAAAAAGCAATTAGAAGATGGAATAAAACAAAATGACTTAGTTGATTTTCAGGGAAAGAAACTCAGACATTTACGTTGTAGGGTTAAGTCAGCACGTGGTTTTATGAATCCAGAAAATGTTACTGTTGTAAAAGAGCAAACTTATAAATCTGAAAAAGATTATAAAAGTTATATTTATGCTGATTCTGGTGAAAACTATATTTTTGGGCTATATGAAAATGATAAAGGCAGAGAAGTAAAATCTATAAATAAGTTTGAAGCTGCATTATATCTAAAAAATATAGGCAGACCTGAAAATAAGAGTGAATTATTCAGTCAAAAGGAACCTGTTTTAATCAGAAATGAAGAAAGTCGTCTAATTCATGTTTTTGAGGTTGGGCAAAAAGTTATTTTCTATAATTCTCTTGAAGAATTGAGAGAAATAGAAAACGACATACAGGCATTATCAGAAAGATTATACTTCATTAAACGATTGCATCAAGCCTCTGTCGGTAATATAATGTTCCAGCACCATCTTGAAGCTAGAAGTGATGAAGAATTAGCTTTGGCATTTCCAAAGGAAATCTTCAAATCAGCAGGGAAAGATGGATTTTCTAAATATCAAACCGACTTTGTTGCACCAAGATTATTATTTAAACCATCTAAACCGAATTTCATTATTGAAGGTAAAGATTTTGAAATGACTTTGGATAGTAAAATAAAATTTAAGTTTTAGAGATTCCTTAGGTGGGAACGACTTCAAATCGCATTCCGACAAGAGGTGGACTGAAATACCAAAATAGTAGTTAATTATATGTATTTTGAACCCGGCGGCATATACCATATTTATAACCAGGGCAATAACCGGCAGCTGGTGTATTACAATCGTGAAAACTATATTTATTTTCTTCGTAAGTTGAGGATTCATATTATGCCTTTTGCCGATGTACTTGCATGGTGCCTTATGCCGAATCATTTTCACCTGATGGTGGAGGTGAGGGAGGTGGAGATTGAGAGCCTCAGCCCGGCTTTTAGTGAGGGTTTCACTTTAAGTGAAGCCCTCACTAAAACCCGGAAACCGGTCAAAACAACGCTGAATCACTCAATAGGCGTTCTACTGCGCTCATATACCCGAGCTATCAATGTACAGGAAAACCGCACCGGTTCCCTGTTCCGAAAAAAAACTAAAGCCATCTGCCTTAATGAAATCCATGGAATTTCTTCCCACTGGTACACTTCGTTTGGTGTGACATTTATGAAGGTTGATATACCTGAATACCAATATCCACAAGTTTGTTTTAATTATATACATCAAAATCCGGTAAAGGCAGGTTTGGTTGTAAAAGCTGAAGATTGGGAGTTCTCATCTTATGCTGACCTGGTAGGAATGCGTGGTGGAACATTTGTTAACAGGGAAAGGGTGGAGGAACTGGGATTACTATGCGGATAGAATGCTTTTAGTGAGGGCTTCACTTGCTGATAGTGAGGGCTTCACGCAAAGTGAAACCCGTACTAAAGCAAAAGCTTATGATAAAACGTACCCTCTATTTTGGCAATCCCTGCTACCTGAAGAAAAAGGATATGCAGATGAGTATCGAATTTCCGGAGAAAGAGAGCAAGCCACCGACATCCGTTCCTATTGAAGATATTGGGATTCTTGTTCTTGATAATCCACACATTACTTTCACCAACGCATTGATTGCCGAGCTTAATCAGAATAATGTGGCTGTGATCAGTTGTGATGCACAGCATTTGCCTTTCGGGTTAATGCTCCCAATGTTTTCGCATCATGCATTTACTGAGAAAATGTACCAGCAACTTGAAAGTTCCCTGCCTTTGAAAAAGAATCTCTGGCAACAAACTATTGTAGCTAAAATCAGCAACCAGGCTGCCATGTTGCGAAGTGTTGGAATAAATGATGCCAAAATGCAATATTATATCGGGTTGGTGAAAAGCGGCGATCCTCAGAATGTGGAAGGCAGGGCAGCTGCTTATTACTGGGAAAAGCTCTTTGGAGCAAATGCCTGTTTTACCCGCGACCGCGGAGGTGATGGCCCCAATGCCATGCTTAATTATGGGTATGCTATTTTGCTGGCTATTATTGCCCGGTCGCTGGTTGCCAGTGGACTGCTCCCGGCGGTTGGCATACATCACCGGAATAAATACAATCCGTGGTGCCTGGCTTCGGATATAATGGAGCCTTACCGGCCTTATGTTGATAAGGTTGTACTTCAAATTGTCAACGAAAATCCTGAAATAGAAGAGCTCACTCCTGATATTAAGAGGAAACTTCTGCAAATTCCGGTAGTTGATATTATAATAGATGGCAACAGCAGCCCCCTTATGGTTGGAGTACAGCGAACTACGGCTTCACTTTCAACTTGTTTTGAGGGATCGGCGCGAAGGATTCTTTATCCGGAATTTAATTAGTAATCGTGGAATCAGACTTAACTGAACGGCTAAACCAATACCGCATTTTGTGGATCTTCGTATTTTTTGATTTGCCAACCGATACCAAAAAAGATAGGCGCAACTATGCACTGTTTCGAAAAAATCTTCAGAAGGATGGCTTTGCCATGATGCAGTATTCTATTTATGTGCGCCATTGCAACAGCCGTGAAAATGCGGATGTGCATATGCGCCGTGTAAAAGGATTCCTGGCTCCGAAAGGTGAAATTATTGTATTTTCATTAACTGATAAACAGTTTGGTATGATGGAGTTTTTCAGGGGGCGTGACCTGAAGGATCGGCCGGGGACACCCCAGCAACTAGAGCTTTTCTAGTAGCAGGAATAAAAAAGTCCTTCTCTTTTCGTTGGAGAAGGACTTTTCTGAACACTTTTTTTATTCCTGATTTCTGACTTATTGTGCTGTATTTTAATTGATTGGATAGGGGTATGTTGTGTTCAGTCAATCAAAGATACAATCTAAAAGCAAATCACAACCCTATGTTGAAATAGGAGGCAAACTTTATAGTTGTGTTCAGTCAATCAAAGATACAATCTAAAAGCAA
>Ga0268283_1000994_pt1 | contig 14997 bp, 13 predicted proteins | sample saktaG_13_FD_190140 | JGI IMG/M metagenome (GOLD analysis project Ga0268283, IMG submission 190140) | Saline water microbial communities from Sakinaw Lake, British Columbia, Canada - sak_2013_06_06_36m | ecosystem: Environmental > Aquatic > Non-marine Saline and Alkaline > Saline ... | reverse complement strand
TATTTCAAATACAGGTTTTCTCCGCGTTTTCTTTTTGAAATGTTGGACTAGCTTTGAGATAGATATCTGAAAATGATTTAGCAAATATCTCCTTTAACAATTCTGAAAATTCCTAAATAGCCTGGAACTCATGAATACCCGATTATTCAGAAATAAATACAGGATTGCTTCTACAAGAGCACCATGGTGGGATTACAGGAATTCGGCGCCTTATTTTGTAACGGGTTGTACACAAAATCGTAAACATTGTTTTGGCGAAATCAAAGATGGAGAAATGCACCTGAATGATTTAGGTAAAAATGCATGGGATTGCTGGTTTCAAATACCTGAACATTTCCCATTTGTGGAATTAATAAATTTCGTGGTAATGCCAAATCATATTCATGGATTGTTGTATTTGCATAATGATTTATTACCATCCCACGTCGTCGTCGTAGAGACGTTGCATGCAACGTCTTTACCGCCGCAACCGCAAAAAAACGAAATAATGGCAAATATTTCCCCGAAACAGGGTTCATTGTCTACCGTAATCCGATCATATAAATCGGCGGTTACGAATTATGCAAATCATAATAATTTACAGGCCGGCTGGCAGACACGTTTTTACGACCATATTGTGCGGAACGCTGAAGAATACCAGCGTATCTTTGATTATATCACAAACAATCCAAGGAATTGGAAATCAGATAAATTCTACGAATAATAACGTTTATATGTGTGAAATGTTACAATGAAAAATTCAATCATGATGTATGAATATATCTATTTTCCATGATGATGCGTTGCATGCAATGCATTGATCTGGTTCATTCAATGTAATGATCCGTTGCATACGATTTATTGATCCGTTGCTTGCAACGGATCTACACCATGTCTTTTAATACATTTTCGACGGTTACCATCATCTCATCCGTAATATCTAGATGGGTTACAAACCTTACTTCTTGCGGGGCCAGTGCCATGGCATGTATATCATTTTCACGTAATGTCTGAAGGAATCTGGATGCAGGCATTTCAGGTTTAAGACTGAAAAATACCAGGTTCGTTTGTACCGGAATCACCGCTTCAACATAAGGCAATGATTGTAAAAGGCTTTCGAGTTGTTTTGCCTTACAGTGGTCTTCGCGAAGGCGTTCAACATTATTGTCCAGTGCATAAATACAGGCAGCGGCAAGATAACCAGCTTGTCTCATTCCGCCTCCAAACACCTTGCGTATTCGGCGGGAACGGTTTATTAATTCCTTATTCCCAATCAATACGGAACCAACTGGTGCTCCGAGACCTTTAGATATACAAATGGAAATACTGTCGAAAAGGTGTCCATATTCAGCAGGTGTTTCATTCGTTTCTACCAATGCATTAAAAAGCCTGGCTCCATCGAGGTGAAATTTCAGCCCTTTTTCACGACAAACTTTGCCAATGGCTTTTAATTCGTTAAAATCATAGATAGAGCCGCCACCTTTGTTCATCGTATTTTCAACCGAAACCAACCTTGTGAGTGGCCGGTGCGGATCGTCGGGTGGATTAATATGCGCGGAAACATCGGCAGCGGTTATTCTTCCCTGGTCACCTTCGAGCAGGCAGACCGATGCACCTGAGTTCACAGCTATTCCACCACCTTCATAATAATAAACATGCGAAAGCTTATGGCAAATCACTTCGTCGCCGGGTTGAGTCAGAGCCTTAATTGCAACCTGGTTAGCCATGGTTCCTGATGCACAGAACAAAGCTGCTTCCATGCCAAACATATCTGCAACTTTAGCTTCGAGGGCTTTTACTGTAGGATCATCGCCTAAAACATCATCGCCAACTTCTGCGGCAAGCATGGCTTTTAACATTTCCGGAGTCGGGCGGGTAACGGTATCACTTCTGAAGTCTATCATTGGAGGGGTTGGGGTTTTGGGATTTAGAGATTTTGAGAGTAGGGAGACAGGGCGAGGGGAGACAAGGCTAAATTTATATTTTACATTTTGCTATTTGCATTTAGACTTTTACATTTCATAATCAATACAAACTTTTTCAATGGAATAATCTTTATTAAATGCTATAAACTCCTGGTGTACAGGATGGATTGTATAGGTTTCAATATCTTCCATAGTATCGAAATCCATGATCAGTACAATATCATACGACCACGCAAGTTTACGGATATCAAATCCTGCTTCATACTTTCGGATCACATCAATTTTTAAAGGCAGCTCATCTAACCGCTTTATAACTTCATGCGCAGCATTATTTTTCTCAGATTCACCTTTGAAATCTTTGAGTTTGAACATTACAATATGTCTGATCATATGAGGGTCTAGGTGTTGGGGATTAGGATTTGGGGTATAAAAGAATCAGAAGTTCGAGACACAAGTATTTAGTCTTGTAGGATTTAAGTTTCCAAATTCCAGAATCCAGTTTAAATTTCAGCAAATGCTTGCCTTATCCTCATAAGCCCTTGTACCAAAGTTGAAGCAGGGCAACCAATATTCATACGCATAAACCCTTCACCACCCGGACCAAACATAATGCCTGGATTGAAACCAACGCTGGCTTTATGAAGAAAAAATTCATTCAGTTCTTTGTCATTCATTTCCATTTCTGTGCAATCGAGCCAAACTAAAAATGTAGATTCAGGGCGGATCACTTTTATCTTTGGAAGGTATTCCAAAACAAATTTCTCAAGGGTTTCAACATTTGTCGCCAGGTAATCCATTAGTTCATCAACGTAAACATCACCATGAGTATATGCTTCTTCCGAAGCGATATTCCCGAAAATATTTCCACCGCCAATATGCAAATGATCGAGAGTTGCATTGAAATTCCTGCGAAGACTGTCGTTTTCAATAATTACTGAAGCTGTAGAAAATCCTGAAAGGTTGAATGTTTTACTGGGAGCAACAGTTGTAATGGTTTGCATGCTGATTTCATGCGAAAGGCTGGCAACAGGAGTATGTTTGAACGGTTTGAAGATCAGATCGCAATGTATTTCGTCCGAAACGATCAATACATTGTATTTCAGACATATTGTTGCCATTTGTTGAAGTTCATCCTTAGTCCAGACACTGCCACCCGGATTGTGCGGATTGGATAGAATCAGCATTTTGGCACCGTCTTTGGCAAGGGCTTCTAGACCTGTAAAATCCATACACAGGCGGCCATTTTGCATTATCAAATGGTTGTATGTAAGGGTACGTTTGTGGTCGGTTACCGCCGTGAAAAAAGGAAAATATACCGGTGGCTGAACAATAATTTTATCGCCAGGTTCAGTATAGGCAAGTACAGCAATATTTACTGCCGGAACCACTCCCGGGCAGAACGAAATCCAGTTGCGTTCAACTTTCCATTGGTGGCGGCGTTGCAGCCAGTCCATCAGCGAGGTAAAATAACTTTCCTCACGCAACGGATATCCGAAAACACCATGCCTGGCTTTTTTTATAATTGCTCCAGTTATATACGGCGGAGTCAGAAAATCCATGTCAGCAACCCACATTGGCAGTGCCTCAGCGGCACCCAGGAATTTGTGCATTCCGTCCCATTTTATACACGAGCTGCCTTTTCGTTCAATCAGTTGGTCAAAATCAAATTTCATATTCAGAGTAATCATTTAAAGAGGCGCAAAGGTATTATTTTTTCAGAAGAGGAGGGAAGAGTTTCATCTATCAAACTCCAAAAATCAAAATCAAAATCCAAATTTTAAGTTTCAGGATTTCATGGTTTCAAGTTTCAAATCACACAATCCGACATCCGACATCCGACATCCGTCATCCGACATCCGAAATCAAACATTTCCCTACTTGCCTGTCCACCAATAAATGTCTATTTTTGTTCTCACTAAGACTGATCAATGACTGATTCACTGTTATCACAGGTTTCGCGTAAGTATTATTTCGACGACACGCCTTTTATCAAACTGATGCGTAAGCGGATACACAAGGTACTGCTTATTGCCAGCAATTATGATGCATTTATTCTTGAAAGCGATGGCCGTATCGATGAGCATATTTTCAATGAATATACCTCTCTTAACCTGAGCAATCCACCTGAACTGATACAGGTACCATCGGAAGAACAGGCGCTGGGAGTGCTTGAATCGGATAAAATTGACCTCGTTATCTGCATGCTTACCCTCGAAGATATTGATTCCTTCGACCTGGCCAAACATGTGAAGCATAATTATCCTGCCATCCCTATCGTTGTGCTGACGCCATTTTCGCGCGAAGTAACACTTCGGCTTTCCAACGAAGATCTTAGTATCATTGATTATATCTTCAGCTGGTTAGGGAATCCTGATTTACTTGTTGCCATTATCAAACTGCTAGAGGATAAAATGAATGTGGAATATGATGCACTCGAAGTTGGTGTGCAGGTTATACTCCTGGTTGAGGATTCTATTCGTTTTTATTCAAGTTACCTGCCTAATATTTATAAGATTATTTTTCAGCAGACTAACTCCTTCATGACAGAAGGCCTGAACGAGCACCAGCGGATGATGCGCAAACGCGGAAGGCCAAAACTCATAATGGCTACAACCTATGAAGAAGCCGTGCGGTTATTTGATAAATATGAGAATAATCTTTTAGGTATTATCTCTGATATAAAATACAAGCGTTCCGGGCATGAAGACCCGGAAGCAGGCTTCAGGCTGCTGAATCACGTTCGCGCAAAAACAGATTTCCTGCCTTTTGTTTTACAGTCTTCCGACCTGAAATATCAGAATGTTGCCCACAACCTTGGCGTTGGCTTTATTGACAAAAACTCCAAAACGATGGCCATTGAGCTTCGTGACTATATGATGGAGTATTTCGCTTTTGGCGATTTTGTGTTTTATGATCCCGACACTCATAAGGAACTGATGCGTGCCCCCGACCTGAAAGCGCTTCAGAAAAGGATTTTCCAGGTTCCTGATGCCTCGCTCGAATATCACATTTACAGAAATCATTTGTCCCGTTGGCTTTTTGCACGGGCGCTGTTTCCTCTTGCCGAATTTTTCAGGGATGTAAGGCCCGGCGATTTTACTGATCTTGATGATATCCGAAGGTTTCTTTTTGAAACAATTGCCGGATACAGGCTCAACAAAGCACGTGGTATTATCGCGCAATTCGACCGTGAAACCTTCGACGAGTATATTAGTTTTACACGAATAGGGGAGGGCTCAATAGGTGGAAAAGCCCGCGGGCTCGCTTTCCTGGATGCAATCGTTAAGAGAAACAGGCTATTCGACAGGTTCGCAGATGTAAATATCAACATCCCGCAGACAGTTGTATTGTGTACGGATATTTTTGATGAGTTTATGGAAGATAACGATCTCTACAAAGTCGGCCTTTCCGACCTAAGTGATTCTGAAATTCTCATCAACTTTGTTAATGCCCGTCTGCCACTGCGGCTGCATGATGATCTGCTGAAGTTTATTCACCTTGGCAAGAAACCGATTGCCGTCAGGTCATCAAGTTTGCTTGAAGATTCACATTATCAGCCATTTGCAGGAGTTTACTCCACCTATATGGTGCCGGTTATGGTGAGCGACGATCGCTTTACTCTCGAACTGGTGAGTAACGCCATCAAAAGTGTATATGCTTCTGTTTTTTACCACGACAGCAAGGCTTATATGTCTGCAACAAGCAATGTGATTGACCAGGAGAAAATGGCAGTCGTTTTGCAGCATGTCGCCGGAACGCAATACGAAGACCGGTTTTATCCTTCATTTGCAGGGGTTGCCCGTTCGATCAATTTCTACCCGATTGCACCCGAAAAACCTAAAGATGGTATTGCCAGTATTGCAATGGGTCTGGGGAAATACATTGTTGATGGTGGGGTTTCTATCCGTTTTTCGCCGAAATATCCACGGAAGATCATGCAGCTTTCATCAACAGAGATGGCTTTGCGCGAAACGCAGAAATTTTTCTATGCCCTGGATATGGACCCATACAGTTTCAGGCCATCGGTTGATGACAGCGTGAATATGAAAAAACTTAAAATTGATGTTGCAGCTGAAGATTCTTCTTTCAGGGATATGGTTTCAACATTCGATTTTGAGAATAGCGTAATTCGCGAAGGAATTCTGCATGACGGGAAAAGACTTGTTACTTTTGGAAATATTCTCAATCACAATAAATTTCCGCTTTCCGAAATCCTGTCAATTTGCCTCGAAATGGGCGAGCGTGAGATTGGCAAACCCATTGAAATTGAGTTCGCAGTTGAACTCAACAGGACAAAAGGAGAGCCTGCCATTTTCAACCTTTTGCAGATCAGGCCAATTGTTGAAAACAAGGAAAGGGTTGATGTGAAGATTGAGAAGATTAAATATGAAGAAACTATCCTTTATTCGCATGCCGCTTTAGGCAATGGGACAGTAAATGATTTGCATGATATTGTGTATGTGAAAACGGCTACGTTTGATCCTTCACGTAATCCTGAAATCGTTCAGAAAATCGCGTTACTTAATGATAAATTTCTTTTGGAACACAAACAATACGTTTTGGTTGGCCCGGGACGGTGGGGCTCCAGCGATCCATGGCTCGGCATTCCGGTAAAATGGCCGCAGATAGCTGCAGCAAGGCTTATAGTAGAATCAGGTCTCGAAAACTATCGCATCGACCCAAGCCAGGGAACTCATTTCTTCCAGAACCTTACTTCGTTTCGTGTCGGTTATTTTACCATTCATCCGTATATAAAAGATGGCTTTTTTGATGTCGGATACCTGGATAGCCTTCCCGCAGAATATGAGGATGATCTTATCCGCCATGTACATTTTGAAGATCCTTTAACTATGGTCATAAACGGTCGCACAAACTCTGGTGTTTTAATGAGACCAAAGTCAAAGTGTAAACCGAAGGAAAAGAAGGCTGTTCAAGATTAAAGCGGTTATTTTGCTTATTCCAGGTTTTAGATTAAAATTGAATGGATGCCTGAACAGTCATTCTCCCATTCGTCATTTTTTTCCTGTGCTTCATATTTCACGCTGAGGCCCATATTTATGAATTCATTGTTTCAATAATGTCTTCATCCAAAGTCAGGTACTTTCGCATCAGGTTTCCTGTAAGGCAGGAATGAACAGGCAATACAGCCACAAGGCCGCCAGGCTTCAGGTTGCATCCTTGTTGAGTAAGCGAAAGAATGCCATGCTCCTGTGATAAAGAGCTAACCTTTCCCAATAAATTTGCTGTGTCCCAGCTTTTTCCATCCCAACTAACGGCAAGTCCGTAAATGGGTTTCGGATCGGGTGGGAGCGAGGTATGTTCTTTCGAAAGGTGCACAGCGCCACCATAAATAATTGCTTCCTGCCTGTCATGATGGATTGCCACCACTGGGCAAACCAAGGCAACTGCAATATCTTCCAGTCTGCATGATCCCAGAGCGAACTGCATTACATCAAAAAAGACAAAATTGCCCGGGCGGATTTCGTTAATTCCTGGAGCAATTGGAAGTTGACTGCATGTTGGCGTATCACCTACAGATAAAATAATGTCTGGGTACTGAGGTTGGAAATTCTTTTTCAACCGTAGCAGATTTTCAGAAGTATGCTGCTGAATGCTAATAATTTCCTGCCTGTCTTTCGCATGATATGTGTTTCCGCTATGGTTAAGGAATCCATTAAAACGCAATTTCGATGTCTTCGAAGCCTGAAGCACCTTATTAATAAGTGAAACGTTAGAGGCTGCAATCCCGGTGCGATGGTATCCGGTATCTATTTTAATAAAGAAACCGCATTCTTCATTCAGCATTTCTTTGAAAAACGTTGCCGTTTCTTCTGATTCAATCAGCAGATTCAGTTTTATCTTTGAGGCAAGCTGATTTATTTCGTCAATTTCAAGATGGTTAGCCGGGAAAGCGATTGTTATATCTGTCCATCCATTGTTGGCAAAATATTGCGCCATGGAAACCGATGAAACTGTTATGGCAGTAGCTCCCGCCTCGCGGAACCAGTCACCGATTGCCGCCGACTGATGTGTTTTAAAATGTGGCCTGAAAATCACCTTTTGCTCATTGGCTTTCGCTGCCATAGCGCGGATATTTCTTGTACAAATATCGCTGTTAAGTAATAATGCAGGCTTTTTGATATTCAGCATAACGAAATGTCTTTATCCTTGCAAATTTGATACTTTTGCATAAATAAACTGTAAATCATGAATAAATTTCTGTTATTAGTTTTAGTGCCGGCTTTTTCTCTGTTTACAACTTCATGCAGCAATAGTACAGATTCGGGGAAAGATATTGTAACAAAACGTATACAATACGATGTGTCGATTAGGAATACAGATCCGGATATGGATTGGTGGGTGCAGAATATCGAAGGCAGTAACCGCGAAAAACTGATAAAGGATATACTGGGGCGTGTTACCTCAGGCGAAGTAAAAGCCTACGATTTTCTTTCATGTAAGCCCTTTACAGCCAATGAAATTGCAGCTATGATGAAACGCGTTGATACCATTAGTGTTGAACGGTCTACTCCGCCTTACGACCTGGTAGATACGGTTCTGGTAACCGAAATACGGCTCAGCGATATAACAAAACTACGTTTCCTTGAAGAGTGGAGCATGAATGATAAAACTCTTGCATTTACCAAAAAAGTAGCCGGCATTTGCCCAATGGTGGAGCGTTTGACCGATTCCGGTGAATTACGCGGGTACAAGCCGCTTTTCTGGGTCTTTTTTGATGATAAATACCCGGCAGAATTGCAATCGAAATAAACAGGGAATGATGGACTTTATCTTCGATGTCGGATGTTTGATGTTGGATTAAAGCGTAGCTATTCACTCTTCACGTTTCTCCCTGTCGCCTCTCTCCCTGTCGCCTCTCTCCCAATCTCCCGATCTTCCCTAATCCCCAAACCCTAATCCCCAACTCCTTCAAAATGCCCTACCAATACTACGAATTAAAAAATGGCATCCGTCTTGTACACCGGCAGCAGCGTGGCGATGTGGCGCACCTTGGAGTTATTGTAAATGCGGGTTCACGGGATGAAAATCCGGATCAGCAGGGATTGGCTCATTTTATTGAGCACCTTATTTTTAAAGGAACACAAAAGAGAAGTAATTACCAGGTGTTAAGCCGGCTTGAGAATGTCGGGGCTGATCTCAATGCCTATACCACCAAGGAAGATACAAGCATTTACGCTTCTATACAGCGTAGGTATTACAAGCGGGCGGCTGAATTGCTTGCAGATATTGTATTTCATTCCGTTTTCCCTGACAAGGAAATAGAAAAAGAAAAAGCCGTTGTGATGGATGAAATCAATTCTTACAAAGACAATCCGGCCGAATGGATTCATGATGAATTTGATGAACTTGTTTTTCGCGATCATCCTCTTGGACGGAATATACTTGGTACAAAAGAAAAACTGAAACGATACTCCCGGAATGATGTTCTTCGCTTTCGGGACGCAAATTATCTGCCTTCCAGGGTCGTGATCACTTCGGTTGCTGATTTTGGGCTCACTAAGGCTATTGCAGTTGCCGAACAGTATTTTTCAGATATTGCAGCAGATAATTCGTCATTGTACCGGCAGCCTTATACAGGGTATACTGCAGCAAATATAACCCGAAAGTATTCGCGTCACCAGGCACATGTTGTTATAGGAAACACTGCCTGCAATGCAACTGATGAACGACGGTTTTCGATGGCATTGCTCAACAATATGCTGGGCGGTCCTGCTATGAATTCAAGGTTGAATATTGCCCTGCGCGAGAGAAATGGCATTGCCTACAATCTGGAATCGAATTACCAGCCGTTTTCTGATACCGGCTTATTCAGCATTTATTGTGGTACTGATGAAGATCTTATGCCAAGGGCCATCGAATTGATTCATAAAGAATTGTATAAATTCAGAAACGTCGCACTTACTTCTATAGGATTGCAAACTGCTCAACGACAACTTAAAGGGCAGCTTGCTATTTCGCTCGAATCGCATCAAAACGAGATGTTGTCGATGGGGAAAAATATGCTGGTATATGGCAAGATTGATCCGGTAGAAGAAATATACCGGAAAATTGACAACATTTCTGCTCCCGGTATTGTGGAAATGGCCAATGAAGTTTTTGATCCCAGTTACCTTAGCACTCTCATTTTTAACAACCAGAAATCCACCAGCCGATGAATGAGTTTGACCAGGGAATTATGAAACCCGGTATTGAAAAATATGCCACCGATCATACTTCAGAAGAGTTGCCGGTGCTGGCTAAACTTTCGCGCGCAACTCACCTTCGTACGCATCAGCCACAAATGCTGTCGGGCCACCTGCAGGGAGCTTTCCTGCAATTGATAAGTCGCATGGTTAAGCCGGCAGCTATTCTCGAAATAGGAACATTTACGGGATATTCCGCCATTTGTCTTGCCCAGGGATTACCTGAAAATGGCACCCTCATAACAATAGACTGCAATCCGGAAATGGAAGATTTTACAAGGCCTTACTTTGAAGAATCCGGTTTAAGTAAAAAAATTAAACTGATTACCGGCGACGCAACCGAAATTATTGAAAACCTGCAAGGTCCGTTCGATATGGTTTTTATCGATGCTGATAAGGAGAATTATCTCAATTATTTCAAACAGATTTATCCAAAAGTGTCGCCGGGAGGATATATTCTGGCTGATAATACACTTTGGTATGGACATGTAATTGAACCCAATGCCGGATCGGACAGGGAAACCGCTGCCATTGTCAATTTTAATACGTATGTTCAACACCATGAAGGTGTTGATAATGTGCTTCTTCCATTAAGAGATGGGATTATGATTGTGAGAAAAATAGCTGAAAATCTATAGTTACTTTTCAAACCCACATCATGTGGATTTGAAAAGATAAAAACCAGTATTCTCAATGGTAAATGAATACAAACAATAGATCATATCTTAAATTTATAATTATTTCTGGATTTGCTAATTGGAAGACTTAAGTATTCTGAAAAAAATACCTTGTTAATAAAAAAAAAATGTATTTTTACGATTGCAACTCTGATGTTTACTCAATTGTAGCCCGCAAATCAGAGCTGAAGTGCTTGGAAAAAGGTTATCAGAATTCAATAATGTTTATGATCCGTATTCGCTTCAGCTTTTTGATACTTTTCGTAAACAGAAGCGAGTGAAATAAACCGTGATAAAGTTTCCGGTCTATATCAGCTAAACATTCTTTATTGCATTTTGAAGCATACATTAAGCTAATAATTTTCAAAATATTGAATTCTATGAAATATCAGGAGGTAAGAAATTATATCAATGGTCAGTTTGTTCCGTGCAACAATAAAAGAATTGATGTTGATAGCCCATTAACCGGCTCAGTTATTTCCACTGTGCCATTATCCACCTACAGTGATGTAGATGATGCTGTAAAAGCTGCTAAAAATGCATTTCCGGCGTGGTCGGGAATGACTTCAAAAATGCGTTCGCAGATTTTATATACATACCGGCAAATCGTCGAAGAAAATGTAGAAATCCTGGCTGCCGTTATTCATGAGGAAAATGGTAAAACGATGGACGAAGCTATTGCCGAAGTCCGGAAGAGTATCGAACTTACAGAGTTTGCCTGTTCTATTCCGCAAATAGCAGTCGGCGAAGTACTTGAAGTAAGTGTAGGAGTAGAATGTCGCTCTGAATATGCGCCTCTTGGAGTTGTAGCCTGTATCAATCCGTTTAATTTCCCGCATATGGTACCACATTGGACTGTGCCAAATGCACTTGCACTGGGAAATTGCTTGGTATTGAAACCTTCGGAATTAACGCCGTTAACTGCTATGAAGATGGCGGAGATGTTGAAACTGGCTGGTTTACCCGACGGGGTTTTTAATATAGTTAACGGTGCAAAGGATGTGGTGGAAGCTATTTGTGATCATCCGGAAATAAAAGCAGTTTCATTTGTAGGATCTACTCCTGTAGCTCAGATTGTTTATCGCCGGGCTACATCAAATTTGAAACGTTGCCTGGCTTTGGGAGGCGCAAAAAATCATTTGATCGTGCTGCCCGATGCTAATCTGGACCTTTCAGCATCCGATATTGCTGCATCCATGTGTGGCTCGGCTGGACAGCGTTGCATGGCCGCTTCCGTTATGATTGCGGTTGGTAATGTAAACCCGATTATTGAAAAGCTCTGCGTGGAAGTGTCGAAATTTATCCCCGGTATTAAAATGCCTCCGATTATTTCACGTCAATCAAGGGAAAATCTGATTAATTATATAGTTGAAGCAGAAAAGAAAGGAGCTAAGTTATTGGTTGATGGACGTAAATTCGATAACGACCAGAATGCCGATGCAAACGGATATTACTTAGGCCCTACAATTATTGACTGGCGTGATTCCAATGCAAAGATGCCGGACAGCGAAGTTTTTGGTCCTGTTTTTGAAATTATTTCCGCAAAAAGTGTTGAAGAAGCCATTTCTATCCAACACGAAAGTCCTTTTGGAAATGCAGCTTCGGCGTTTACTCAAAATGGCGCTATTGCCAAAATGGTTGCTCAGAATGCTAGCGCCGGGATGATCGGGATAAATATTGGAGTGCCTGTACCACGCGAGCCATTTTCCTTCGGTGGATGGAATGCATCAAAATTTGGTGCAGGCGATATTACTGGAAAAAGCTCTTTGGGATTTTGGTCGCAATTTAAAAAAGTGACCTCCAAATGGGCAAAACAGGAAATTACAGATTGGATGAGTTAACAATGTTGAGACGCAATGCCTTGCGTCTCTCTAACCAGACGCGATGCCTCGCGTCTTAATTGGCTAAATTATTGAATCAGGATATAAAATATTTTTAAAATGACTGAAAGAGAACAAATTGTAAAAAACAACCTGGATTATACTTTTTTTTCCTGGTCGAAACAGGCAGGATTAAGTCCGATTGCAGTTAAATCGGCAAAAGGTGTTTATTTCCATGATTATGATGGTAAAAAATACATTGATTTTTCATCACAGCTAATGAATGCTAATATCGGGCATCAGCACCCGAAAGTTATAGAAGCACTTAGAAAACAAGCCGAAGAGCTTACTTTCATAACATGCTCCATGGCTACAAATGTTCGCGGAGAGTTAGGGAAAAAGCTTGCCGAAATTACCCCCGGAAGTCTCAAGAAAACCCTGTTTACACTCGGTGGCTCCGAAGCCATTGAAAATGCTGTAAAACTGGTACGTTTATACACGGGACGACACAAAATTATTTCGCATTACCGTTCGTATCACGGAGCAACGTATGGCGCTGTTTCTGTTGGTGGCGACCCGCGTAAATTTCAATTTGACAATGAAGGCGTTCCAAACATCGTTCATGTCGAAAATCCTTATTTCTACCGATGCCCCTGGAAAAGCGACACCATTGAGGAATGCGGTGAAAGAGCTGCCGCAAATCTCGAACGCATTATCCAGTTCGAAAATCCCGGAAGCATTGCTGCAATACTAATCGAAGGCGAATCAGGAACTTCGGGCTGTATAAAATACCCTCCATTTTACTGGAAAAAGGTTAAGGAAATTGCCGACCGTTACGGAATTTTATTGATTGATGACGAAGTAATGAGCGGTTTTGGCCGCACCGGTAAATGGTTTGGAATCGATCACCACGATGTTACGCCAGATATTATGTGTATTGCAAAGGGTCTGACTTCGGGTTATGCTCCTCTTGGCGGCATCATTGTAAAAGAAGAAATTGCGGCTCATTTCAATGATATTCCGCTTCCTTTGGGTTTAACGTATTCGGCACATGCTCTTGGTTGTGCTACCGCTTTGGCATGTATAAAAGTTTATGAGGAAGAGAATTTAATCGAAAATGCAGCTGCCATGGGTAAATACATGGAAGAAAAAGTAAAATTGTTGGCAGAAAAACACCCTTCGATCGGCGATTTTAGGAATACAGGCTTACTGGGTGCTATTGAACTGGTGAAAAACCGTGAAACCAAGGAGCCGCTTACACCATTTAATGCTGCCGCCAAAGATATGGAGCCAACAAACAGAATGGCTGCAAAACTGAGGGAATTAGGACTGTTCACCTTTGTACGCTGGAATTGGATTTTTGTAGCTCCTCCTTTGATCGTTAACAAAAGTCAGATTGACGAAGGTCTTGATATTATTGAGAAGGCAATAGAAATTGCAGATGAATACTACAAATAAATTAATCCAAAACAGTATAAATTATTAGAAAAAGTTGAATAGTATCAATCATTTAAAAACTAATGGTATGTCGATACTTATAAAAAACGGCAGAATAATAACTGCAACCGATGATTATACAGCCGATATTTTCATCGAAGGAGAAACTATTTCGATGATAGGCAAGAATTTAAGCCTTGCTGCTGATACTGTTATCAATGCTTCTGGAAAGCTTGTAATTCCCGGTGGAATTGACCCGCATGTTCATCTGGAGATGCCATTTATGGGTGCTTTTTCGAGCGACAACTACGAAACCGGCACCCTGGCGGCGCTTCATGGCGGTACTACGACCGTTATAGATTTTGTAATCCAGTCGCAAGGGAAATCACTTTACGAAGCTTTACACGAATGGCAGAGTCGGGCAACCGGAAATACGTATGGCGATTATGCTTTTCACATGGCGGTTACTGATTTTAATCCCGATACCCAGCTTGAAATTAAAGATCTGATTGAAAAAGAAGGAATTACTTCGTTCAAAACATTTATGGCATACAAAGGTGCTTTAATGATCGACGACCGGCAAATGGTTGGTTTAATGAATGAAGTAAAAAAGTATGGCGGAATCGTAACTGCCCACGCGACAAACGGCGATATTATTGATTATCTTGTTGCAAAAAATAAAGCTGCTGGGAATCTTTCTCCCTTGTATCATTATTTGTCTCAGCCCGAAGTAACAGAATCAGAAGCCGCCGGCCGATTTATTGATATGGCCTATCAAACCGGAGCGAATTCCTACATTGTTCACATGACCAGTGAAGGAGGGCTTAATAAGGTAAGGGATGCACAAAAACGAAATCAGAAAGTTTTTGTCGAAACATGCATTCAGTACCTGGTGCTTGATTGTTCGGTTTACGATCGTGGATTTGAAAGTGCAAAATGGGTGATGAGTCCGCCT
>Ga0268283_1000993_pt1 | contig 14998 bp, 13 predicted proteins | sample saktaG_13_FD_190140 | JGI IMG/M metagenome (GOLD analysis project Ga0268283, IMG submission 190140) | Saline water microbial communities from Sakinaw Lake, British Columbia, Canada - sak_2013_06_06_36m | ecosystem: Environmental > Aquatic > Non-marine Saline and Alkaline > Saline ... | reverse complement strand
TCATTCAAGATTTCGTCGTGGAAGTGAACTACTGGACCAGAGGGTCCTTGTGTTACCCTCGTGACGGTGCCTTTGCTAAAGCTAATACCCTTCTTTTGGCCACTGCGGTAGAAATCTTCTCCAGCAGCTCCCGGAGTACGTAGGTCACTGAACAACACTACGGCATCAATCTCAGGATTTTGGTCCTTGAAATACATTGCCTGTTTGATTGAGGTAGTGCAGCAGAATCCCGAGCAATAGGGCAGATGGCCTGGCTTTTCGGAACGCTGGCCAGCACACTGCAAAAAAGCTACGCTGCGAACTGCATGGCCATCCGAAGGACGCTTGATTGCGCCGCCTGCAGCCTGCACAGCCAACGCTTCTAGCCCTACTTGGTCGACCACGTCTTTGAGACCACCACCTCCCATTTCTGGAAGATTGGCAATGTCATAACGCGTAAACCCTGAAGCCTGAATGATTGAGCCAAAATTATCGGTAATGGTCTTGCCATCTGCAGTAGTGATGTCTGCTGCAAAACGGCCTGGAGCTCCCGAAGTTTTGGTCACGGTGGCATTCAAATGCACCGTAATTTTAGAGTTTGCCTCGATAGCCTTTTTGAGCTCAGCAACCCCCGTGTCTACTGGATCTGAAAAGGGATAGCGGTCGGCAACACGTTTGTATAACTTGCCAGCCCAACCTCCCAAACGATCACTCTTCTCGACAATGGAAACTCGGTACCCAGTCTTAGCGGCTTCTATTGCAGCCGTCATGCCACTGATTCCGCCACCTACCACCAAAATTTGTCGATTGAGGACGGCCGCCGGATTGGGCGATGGGTTTACCATGCGACGAACTTCGGCGCAACCCATCCGCACGTAATCTTCTGCCATTTCCTGAGTGGTTTCTTTTGCCTCTGGGCTATTAGGACGAACCCAGATGACACCTTCACGGAGGCTGGCGCGGGAAATCGAAATCCCTTCAAAATTAAAAGCTTCAGTCTTGGCGCGACGAGAGCAGGCAGCAATCATAACCCGATTGACACCTTCTTTCTGAATATCAGCGCGGATCATGGCTACGCCTTCCTGCCCACACAAGAAAGCATGTGAACGAACTATACCCGCTTTTCCCGCACGTTTGGCGGCAGCTTCTAGGGCGTTAAAGTTCAAACGCTCGCCTAGGCCACAACCTTTGCAAAGGTATGCACCGATTTTAATGACTTCTGCCACGGATTAACCCTCCACTCCGGCCACGCGGTTGACCACTTGAATCGCACGCAATGCTGCTGCTGTGGCGTTTTGGACAGCGCGGTTGACATCCAAGGCTTCAGAAGAGACGCCCGCTCCAAAAATGCCTGTTGATTCATCCAACTGGATAAACCCGTGCGAATTGGCACTCACCTTGGCTGGGATATCATTTGCTGAGACGCTAGGTTCCATGCCAATAGCCAATACCACTAAGTCATGGCGGTTTTTGTAACGCATGTCTGCGCCTGTGCCTGGTTTCTCGAGGTTATTCCCGTTTAGAAACAGGTCACTTGTAGCAGCATCCTGAGTAATCGAGGCTACCTTTGATTTAATAAAGGTAACATTTGGATCTGCCTTGATTCGGCGATGGAAGTCGTCGATTCGGTCAATGGCTCGGATGTCAATGTAATAGATGCTGGATTTTGCATCGTCGCCGAAACGCTCACGGACGTAGGTCGTCTGTTTTAGCGTGGCCATGCAACAAACTCGCGAACAATGTGATAGATAGTTGCGGTCGCGAGAACCAGCACACTGAATAAAAGCAATGTTTTTAGGGGCAGCACCGTCGGAGGGACGTTGGATCTTTCCACCAGTGGGACCAAACGGATCAAGCATCCGTTCAAATTCCATGTTGGTGATGACATTCTCGAAGCGGTCATGACCGTAGGGCTGAATCCGATCTGCGTCGTAGGGCTTCCAGCCAGTTGCCCAAATGATCGCACCTGCTTTGAGAGAAATGACTTCCTCTTGCATGTGAAGATCAATGGCGTTGGCTTTGCAGGCTGCTTTGGCAGCTTCTGCATCCGCAGAACCCAAAACACGGGGATCCAAAACATACCGCTGAGGATACGCTTGATTGAAAGGCAGATAAGCAGCCTTACGCTTCTTCATGCCATATTGGAACTCGTCATCGAATTCCGTGGTCACTGCTTTGGCACAGTCGCCACAAGCCGTGCAGGCCTCGGTAACATACCGGGGTTGCACTCGAACGGAAACCGTGAAGTCCCCCGGGACACCACTGACTTGCTCCACTTCTGCCATGGTGACGATGTGGAGATTTCGATTAGCTTTGATCCGCCGTAGGTTAATTTCTAACCCACAGGTTGGAAAACAAAGCTTTGGAAAGTATTTGTAGAGTTGGCTGACCCGTCCCCCGAGGGATGGGCCTTTCTCAATCAGCACGACCTGTTTGCCACATTCAGCAGCTTCCAGAGCTGCGGTCATGCCGCTAATGCCGCCCCCCACAACCAAAATGGTCTGGTTGGTTGCGATCACAGCCGTCATAAACAATCACACGCACGGGACCCCTGCTCGTTTTCAACAGAGGAAGCACCGCGTCCTTAAAGGGTGGAGTAACACCGAACCTTTGAAACAAAATTTTTGGAAAAACACAACATGATCTACGTAATCTACAAAGCCACTAGATCCTGTGTATCATGATAGAGGATCTACGATCAATTTCCAAGCCGTGTCTCAAAATCCGAGATGATAGTAGCATGGTAGAGTGGGTCACGTAGCTGACTAAGTTTTTTGCTAAAATAGGAGAACGGTTAAGAAATATATACAAGACAAGGTTACATCGAATTTTAATTCCTACACAATTCCCCTCCGGTCGAAACTCTACTGTTCAAAAGAAGTAGATGCAAGCTCTGCCCTAAGAGGATGACGCTTGGCTGTGTACTCGAATCGAACTTCAACACATTGGTTAGTAGAGAGCGGGTTAATAAATCCTCCGCATCTGGACATGCCACTCTTGGTTGGGCTTTGCCTACTGGCAGGCGTGGGATTAGTCGTTCTGTACAGTGCAGGAGGCCAAGACCCAGATGTCGTCACACGGCAGTTACTTCGCCTCGCCCTTGGTTTCGCGACCATGGGTTTGTTTTCGCAAATCCCTTTTCAACACATCGAGCGCGCAGCCCCGTGGCTTTACGCAGCCGGGGTACTCTTGCTTATTGTGGTCATGCTCAAGGGGGATGTGGGCAAAGGTGCACGACGATGGCTTGATCTTGGTGTATTGAGGTTCCAACCCTCAGAACTCATGAAAGTGGCTATGCCTATGGCCATTGCTTGGCTACTCGCCAACGACGTGTTACCTCCTAGGCTATGGCGGTTGATTTTGGCAGGTGGTATGACGCTTTTGCCAGTTGCCTTAATTGCTAAACAACCCGATTTGGGAACGGCACTCTTGGTAGGAAGTGCAGGGGCTTTTACCCTCTTTTTGGGTGGGGTTTCGTGGTGGCTAATCGGTATTTTGAGTGGAGGTTTGTTGGGTCTCGCGCCACTGGCTTGGCATTTTTTACATGACTACCAGCGAGCACGGGTAAAAATGTTCTTAAATCCAGAGAGCGATCCTTTAGGTGCGGGTTACCACATCATCCAATCAAAAATTGCCATTGGTTCAGGTGGGTTATATGGGAAGGGTTGGCTCAACGGCACCCAAGCTCATCTTGACTTCATTCCAGAGCGATCTACAGATTTCATTTTTGCCGTGTTCGCAGAAGAATTTGGTTTAATAGGAGAAATTTTGCTCCTAGCACTTTATCTTTTTGTGATTTCTCGTGGGTTATACATTGCAACGCAGGCACAAGGTGCCTTTGCTCGGTTGCTTTCTGGGAGTCTTACCCTTGTTTTTTTTGTTTATGTTTTCGTGAATCTTGGGATGGTCTCTGGTCTGTTGCCTGTCGTGGGCATTCCTCTACCGCTGATTTCGTATGGTGGTACCTCATTAGTGACAATCATGGCTGCTTTTGGGATGATTATGTCAGTCAGTACCCATCGACAATTAACTGGGCAATGATCTCAACTTTATTTATCTCAGATCTACATCTTTGTGCCGCTCGATCTTCTGCGGTAGAAGACTTTCTTGCTTTTCTTAGTGGGCCTGCTCGTTTAGCCGAAAAGCTATACATCTTGGGAGACCTATTTGAGTACTGGATAGGAGACGATGCACCCTTACCCGAATATCTGCCCGTACTTGACGGCTTGCGGGCACTGACTCAATCTGGTGTTTGGCTGGGCATTCAACCCGGAAATCATGATTTTTTATACGGAGAGACTTTTTGTGCTGCTACGGGTGTTCACCTGTTGTCAGATCCGTGGGTAATAGATGTATATGGCGTTCGTACCCTCCTCATGCACGGAGATTTATTGTGCACAGAGGACGTTGCCTACCAGCGTTTTCGGGCAATGCTTCGAGATCCTGATTGGCAAGCAGTGCAACTCGCTAAACCTGTTTCGGAACGGATCGCTTTAGCCAAGACACTTCAAGGCCAAAGCCGAGTCCACAAGGTAGAAAAAACAGAACAACTTTTGGATGTACATTTTCCAGAAGTAGAGGCGAGGCTTCGGAGCACGGGTGCTCTTCGATTGATTCATGGCCACACTCACCGCCCCGGAAAACATGCTTTTTTGGTAGATGGGCAAAAAGTAGAAAGAATCGTATTACCAGGTTGGTTTGGAGAACAACAAGGGGGGTATTTTGAGTGCCAAGAAAAAGGTTGTTCCTTTCAAAAATTAAATTGTATTCCTTGCGTGACAAGGTGACTTTGGCAGTTCAGAAGACGATTACTTTACCGAAGTAGGGATTTGGTTAGGTTTGCCTAGGTCTACCAGGGAAGGCGGGCGGTGCTGTTTCTAGCAATTCAAAGACTTCCTGTTCTTGCCTGATTTCTTCCATTTTTATAGTACAATAGCGTTTTGCGCGTTCGTGGGTTAAGTTCCGCAATTCCTCCCCTGACCAGAGTCGGGGGTTTCCTTGCGAGGGGTCTATGAAAGTTCTAAGAAATCTACTGGCAATCGTCGGATTGGTTACTGTAGTAGGCGTTTCTTTTGTCTGTTATAAGCTAAAACTTTTCATGGGCAACTTGGACCCTGATATTATTCAGGTGTACCAAGAAGCTGGTTCGCTCTTCTTAAAAAACCTGGATCCTGGGGAGTCCATGGTCATCGTCGTACCGGCTAAGAGGGGAATGACTCCAGAAGAAGTCACCGATTCCCTGAAGAGTCTTGCCGTACAGAACAACATGCTCTTCGTGGGCGAGTCACCATTTTACAAACAAGTGGAAGCAGTGACTGGCAAGCCCTACCGGTTTGTGAGTTTCCTCTCCTTTTGTGATGCTCGGGTAGGAATGCTCATGGCCGATTACAATGACGTTTATACGGCCTTCATGCCTTGCCGGATTGCCGTAGTCCAAGACAAGAAAGATCCTCAGCAGATCTATTTGATGATGATGAATTTGGATATGTTGATCCACGGTGGCAAACCTTTGCCCCCAGAACTGAAGGCAGGAGCCATTAAGGTAAGTAATGCTCTCCGAGCGATGATCACGAGTGCTGCCCAAGGACAGTTTTAAGCTAAAATCCAGTGTTCAAAAGAATAACAACACCTCAAGCGGGGTTAATCGCCTTTCTTGGGGTGTTGACCGTTTATCGTGCAGTAGCTCTGGTTGCTGCCGATTTGCCTTTATTTCTGGACGAAGCCTATTATTTTGATTGGTCCAGAACGTTAGATTTCGGATACTTTTCAAAACCACCCCTCATTGCTTGGCTTATTGCCGCTTCTACGAATTTGTGTGGAGTGAGTGAATTTTGCGTTCGCACCCCTGCCCTCGTGGTACAACCCTTAACCGCGTTTGGCATATTTTTGGTAGGGCGGGTGTTATACGAAGAACGAGTGGGGTGGTTGTCTGCTGTTTTGTATTCTTCTTTGCCCATGGTTTCGGCGTCGTCTTGGATCATGTCCACGGACGCATTCCTTCTATTGTTCTGGACTTATGCTCTCTGGTTTTTAGTCCGAGCTTTAGAAAAGGATCAGTGGCTAGATTGGTTGGGTCTGGGTGTGTGTCTTGGGTTTGGGCTATTGGCCAAATACACCCTCATTGCCTTCCCTCTTTCACTCGGTTTGTATCTGGCCTTCAGTCGTGAACACCGTCCACAGGTAAGAAATCCCAAACTATACGTTGCCCTTTTGTTGGCACTCATCCTCCTTTCTCCAAACTTAGTTTGGAATGCCACGCACGGCCTCGTTAGTTTTCGGCACACTGCACATAGTGCCGGGTTTAGCCACTCACTGTTCCATCCTGCAAAACTTATTGAATTTTTAGCCGCACAGATGTTGGTCTTCGGGCCTGTGTTGGCTTGGGTCTGGATCATCGGCGTCTGGCGCAGACCCAAAATGGATTGGCAAGAAAAACTACTTCTATTTTTGGGTTTGCCCCTGTTGTTGACCATGAGCCTTGAGGCCTTGGCAGTCAAGGCCAATGCCAACTGGAGTGCACCAAGCTACGTGACCTTTACAATCTTAGTAGCCTATTGGCTTCATCAGCAAAATGCTCGGTTCCTGTTCAATGTGGCGTTTGTCTTGAATCTCTTATTCGGAAGTTTGGCGTATCATTACGATGTTTTATATCAAACATTTGGTGCTGAACCGGTGCGCCGACTAGATCCTTATGCTCGTTTTCGTGGGTGGCGAGAGTTAGCAACCGAAGTACAAAGAGATTTAGTACATTTTCCAGAGGCAAAGCTATTAGGAGACGATCGAGCAATGTTGGCAGAACTCGGGTACTACCTCCGTCCTGCTCCTGCAATCTCTGCTTGGAACCCCACGGGAGTCGTTTCTGATCATTATCGGTTGCGGACAGTTTTAGATCCTAATCAAGAGTATCTCTTCGTTTCACGAGGAACTGATTTTGAATCCGTGGCACCCTATTTTGAGGTTTCCGAAAAGGTGCGACTTGTGCGTATTCCCACACATCGAGATTCCTCGTTAGACTGTCAAATTTACTGGGTAAAAGGTTTTCATGGATACCAATAAGCTAGAAAGAGTAGCCATCTTCGCGTTGTCGGCCTTACTCTCTTTTTCCGTTTTTCCTGCGGGCGAGTGGGGAAGGGTTACCCAACCAGCGCGTGGCACCCCAGAAGTCATTGGTGGCCCAGCAGCAGGTTGCCTTCGGGGTGCGGTCTCTTTGCCCCCCATTGGCCGTGGTTACCAAATCATGAGACTTTCGCGCCACCGCGTATATGGACATCCTTCTTTAGTGCATTTTATCGAAGGACTTGGAGAAATGGCCGCAAAAAAACATCTCGGAGTGGTATTAGTGGGCGATTTAGGACAACCTCGTGGTGGGCCAACTGCCTCTTTACACCGTAGCCACCAAAATGGATTAGATGTGGATCTCTGGTATTGGTCACCAGAAGTAGCCAATGAACGTTCGTTGAACTCTGGGGAAATTGAAAGTCTTTCCGCACGATCCATGGTGCAAGCAGACCGTCGCACGATCAACCGTTCGCTTTGGGGGCCAGTGCAAGCAGAAGTATTGCGGTTGGCAGCAGAACCTGAAGAAGTGGAACGGATTTTCGTAAATCCAGTGATCAAAAAATGGTTGTGCGAGCGAGAAGGTGACCGAGAATGGCTACATAAGATACGTCCTTGGTGGGGTCATGACGACCATATGCACGTCCGGTTGTATTGCCCAGATGGCGATGAACGTTGCACTCCGCAACAGGCAATTCCGGCAGGGGACGGATGTGGTGCAGACTTGGATTGGTGGTTAGATGCGGTAGCTGCTCCTTCTTCTCCTAATAAAAAACCACCGCCTCCCCCTGCTCCTATTTTGCCTGCTGGTTGTGCTTCTGTGCTCCACGCTCCCTGAGAGTACTAGCTTTGGTCCGATCTGTTGACATCACAGCAGAACCAAAGCCAGCAATCCCAGTAGCGCAATACCCAACGGCCATCGATACAGCGGAGACGGAAGCACAATTTGGTTCATTTCGACACTGGTTTTCTCTAGTGCATCGATCTCTCGGTAAATCTTTTCTAATCCTTGGGTATCGGTAGCACGAAAATAGGTACCTCCCGTGAGATGGGCTATCTGAGATAAGAGTTCGTCATCAATGGTGAGATCATCACGGTATTCAAGGTGGCCTTTCTCGTCTTGGAAAGGTATTTTTCCTTTGCTCCCAACGCCAATGGAATGAATGCGCACTCCGTATTTTTTAGCCAGTTGGGCTGCTTCAATAGGTGCCATCCCACTAGTATTTTCTCCATCAGTCACTAAAACTAAAATTCTCGAACCTTCAGGTCGATCCCGAAGTTTTTTGACTGCTAAGGCAATGGCATCCCCAATCGCGGTGCCATCCCCTGCCACTCCTGGCTCTGCGTATTGCAAAAATTGACTTACTGCATTGGTATCTAATGTAAGAGGGGTTTGCAAAACCGCTTGTTCGCCAAACAAAATTAAGCCAATTCGATCTCCGTGCCGTTTTTCTACGAATCGACTGGCTACCCCTTTTACTACTGCCATGCGAGTGACTTGTTCTCCTTCTAAAGCAAAATCCATGCCTTTCATAGATCCTGAAGCGTCCACTGCCAACATAAGGTCATGACCATTGCTGGTTTCTTGTGTTCTTTGTTCTAATAAACGTGGCCCCATTAGACTAAGCACTAATGAACACCAAATACCAATCAAAATAGGTATTCGGAAGCGGTCTTGAGGTGAAATAAAAAGAGGGGAAACACTAAAACTTGCCTGGAGGTGTTCCAATGCAGGATGTAGCAATACGGCTTTGTCTTCGAGGGGATGTAAAACAGTTTTGGACTGTTTTTTAGAAGAGTACCACCACACACCTAGAGGCAATGGCAATAGGAGAACCGCCCACGGCCACTGAAAGTCAAACACTTTGCCGACCTGCGACGAAAGAGCGAAGATCTTTGGCTTCTAGCCAAGAAAAAGCAGCTTCTAATAACGTTCTCAACTGGTCGGGGTCCGTATCATTTCGGCCTAATTGGTCACGAGGTGGAGCATAGGGCAATTCTATTAACACGCGACCACGTTCTAGCCAGGGAAAACCTGAAGGATCTTGTGACGCCAACCACTCTAGCCACGCGTTGCCCGTGAGGCTAGCACAAGCAGCCCGACCATGATGAGCCATGGAAATTCGCCGCATTAAACTTGAAAGTTGACTAGCCACCTCTTTTGGACCTAATTGATCGATTTGGGTGCTTAATTTCTGGAGACGGCGGCAAGCGTCTCTTCTCCAGTCCCGGTGGAGCCATCCAATCCACCAAGCAACGCCTACACCTGCTACCAATAGGAGCAAACTAATCCCGAAGAGAACCCACCAACCCGGCGCGATTGGCCACCAGGGCAAAGCGTCTAGCCCATGAATGTCTCGAAGTGTTCCTAGATCATCAGCAGTGGTCATTACGCCGAGACCTTCTGTCCACGCAAACGCAAACCTTCTAACAAAATGCGTCGCACATCCTCATGGGTCGCAATCGGAAGTAAATCGATGCTGAGCCGCATGGCCAGTTGATGCCAACGTATCCTGCGCTGGTGCCACGCTTCTCGGTACGCATTACGTCCCCTGGTGTCATCGGTGTCGATTTCGACGCGCTGGCCGTTACTGCCAGAGAAAGCAACTTTTCCCATGGCAGGTAATTCCCATTCTATGGAATCATCAATAGGTAGGATCACCAATTCCCGACGCTGGCACAAGTGGCCTATGGATTTTTCAAGCTCTGCAGGCTCACGATTTAGATCACCGATTAAAAAAACTAACGATCCAGTGGGAGCACTGCGGTTTAGCTTTTCGAGTGCTTCTAGTAAAAGATCCTTTTGCGGTTGCCCTGGGTTTAAAGGTTCGGTTAAGGCACGCAACATTTGCCATAAAGAGCGGCGTGCCCGAGTGGGACGAAAATCTCTCAAACCAAGAACAGGATCCCCATAGAGCAAAGCACCTACTCGGTCTTGGTGACGATTTGCAGACCAACCAAGCAGGGCTGCAGCACGCGCCGCTTGTACAGATTTGAAAGTCTTTTTCGTGCCAAAGGCCATTCTCGGTCCGGTGTCCACACACAAAATTACGGTACGTTCTCGCTCTTCACGAAAAACCTTGAGATGTGGCACACCAGTGCGTGCAGTTACGCGCCAATCCATGTTGCGAATTTCGTCACCCTCGCGATATTCACGGGTTTCTTCGAAATCCATGCCCTGGCCCCTAAAAACCGAGGCATATAATCCAATCATCATGGAATTGACCGGATGATGGGAGGCAATGCCCACCGTGCCTGCCTGGTGGCGCAATTCAAGCAACTCGGTTAGTTGTGGCCGAATAGGTACGGGCATGTTAGGGAAACCAATCTTCGTCCAAAATCTGCTCTAGGGTGTACTGGCAAGTCTCTGGGAAAAAATGAGATGGAAGCCTAGTTTGCCGAGCAGCACCTTGTCTAGCTTTTGAATAGGCTCTGGAAAGTTGCTCGGCGGGGTAACACTTCAAACTCGGACTATCTTGGAGGGTCAGATCAATTTGCAGGCGAGCATCCGCAATAGAATCTAGCCAGCGCGGTGGTTGGTACTCCCACTTGAGCAAGTGAATCAAAAGCCGAACTAGTTGGCTTTCAACACCACGCCTTTCACTTTTACCCAATGCCTCTAGCTCCTCCGCCAAAGACTCTGAGTCTATTGCCTGCCACTGTTTTGCTCGCACGAGAATGGCTGTCTTTTGTAGCCACTGGTCGTGGTCAGTGTTCACGGTACGGCCACCACCTGAAGCAACCTTTTTACGAAGTCGCTCGTGGTGATGCCATCGGCTTCGCCTTCAAAAGTTAACAAAATTCGGTGGCGCAGTACATCCGCAGCTACAGATTGAACATGGGCGGGAGAGACATACCGGTCATTGTTCAGCCAAGCACGAGCACGAGCACAACGTGCCAAAGCAATGGTTGCTCGGGGTGAAGCACCAAAACGTTTCCAGCGGGCTAAGTCTGCATCGTAAGGAGCAGGATTTCTCGTGGCCAACACTAAATCAACAATATATTCATTGACTTTAGGATCCAAATAGACTCGAGACACTGCACTGCGAGCAGCGAAAAGCTCTTCTTGGGATAGAACCCGTGTTGGGGGCCGAGGAGGTTGTTGGGCACTGTCCAGAGCCAAAATAGCCAATTCTTCCTCACGATTGGGATAGTTCACCCAAACGTGCATTAGAAATCGGTCTAATTGCGCTTCGGGGAGGTGGTACGTGCCCTCATGTTCAATGGGGTTTTGAGTCGCCATTACCAAAAAGAGACGAGGCAATGGGTACGTGGTTTGCCCGACTGTGATTTGACGTTCTCCCATGGCCTCTAACAGCGCAGATTGCACTTTGGCAGGAGCACGGTTAATTTCGTCGGCTAATAAAAGGTTATGAAACAATGGCCCCGGGCGAAACTGAAAATTACCCTGCAAATAAATGTCGGTACCTACGAGATCTGCAGGCAATAGATCCGGAGTAAATTGGACTCTATGGAAATCCCCTTCAATACCCTCTGCCAATGCCTTAATGGCTGTGGTCTTGGCGAGTCCGGGCATCCCCTCAACTAACAAATGACCATCGGAAAGCAAACACACTAACATGCTGTCAATTAGTGATTGTTGCCCAATGACTCGGGTGGCGATGTGGGCACGCAGCCCACCAAACGAAGAAGAATCCATGAAAAATTAGGTCTCAAAAAAAACGCAGATTTGTATTGGATATTTAGATTCGACATTTTACCATAAAATGAGACAGGGATGCAGAATCTTGCTAGAATTCAGGAGGGAGAAGCTTAACAACTCTACCGATACCAGATTTTCAGTACATTTCTGTTGAGGAACCGAATTTCACCATGAGCAAGCAATACGTGTACGCGTTCACCCGAGGAGATGGCAAGAACAAGCGATCTTTCGGGGGTAAGGGCGCCAACCTTTGTGAAATGACCCAGATTGGCCTGCGTGTGCCTCCGGGATTTGTCATTTCCACTGAAGCCTGTTTGGCATATCTGCTTAATCGGCAGTCTCCTGCTGAAATGATGGAGCAGGTGCGCACGCACCTCGTGGAGTTGGAAGAAGTGACTGGCAAGGGATTTGGTTCCTCGACAAACCCTTTACTAGTCTCTGTTCGCTCTGGATCTGCAATGTCGATGCCAGGGATGATGGATACGATCCTGAACCTTGGCCTCAACCCTACTACTTTGCGTGCCCTTATTGCTCAAACAGGCAACGAACGTTTTGGTTACGATGCGTATCGTCGGTTTATCCAGCTTTTTGGCAAAGTGGCACTGGGAGTCCCAGATAAAGAATTCGACCAACCACTCGAAGAGATAAAACGAAATCGCAAAGCATCTTCAGATGTGGATTTGACGGCTAAAGACTTGGCAGAGGTGGCTTCTCGCTTCCTGACAGTAGTAGAAAAACACACCGGACGCGCTTTCCCAGAAGACCCAAACGAACAGTTACAGATTGCAATCCAAGCAGTATTTAACTCTTGGATGGGTAAGCGTGCCGTTGACTACCGGCGTGAATTTAAGATCACTCCGGAAATGGCCAATGGTACTGCGGTGAACATTTGCACCATGGTCTTTGGAAACATGGGCAATGATTCTGCTACTGGAGTGGCATTTACCCGAAATCCCGGCACTGGTGAAAACGAGTTTTTTGGGGAATACCTCGTCAATGCCCAAGGAGAAGACGTAGTCGCAGGCATTCGGACACCAAAGCCTGTTGCAGAAATGAAAAATGAGATGCCAGAAATCCATGAGCAACTCATTGAATTGCGCCAGAGACTAGAAACTCACTATCGTGAAATCCAAGATTTTGAATTTACGATTGAAAAAGGGGTTTTGTATTGTCTTCAGACCCGAAACGGGAAAATGAATGCCCACGCAATGGTACGTACCTCGGTAGAAATGGTACGAGAGGGCCTGTTATCTCGTGAAGAGGCATTGCTTAGGATCCGACCAGAAGACTTAGAACAACTTTTGTTCCCGCGTTTAGATCCAAAAGCAAAGGTCACCTCAATAGCACAAGGTTTGCCGGCTTCTCCCGGGGCCGCGTCTGGCCAAGTGGTCTTTGATGCTGACCGAGCCGAGACTCAGGGCCGCTTAGGCACAAAATTGATCTTATTACGTGAAGAAACCAAACCGGAAGACATCCATGGTTTTTTTGCAGCCCAAGGGATTCTTACCTCCCGTGGTGGTAAGACATCGCATGCAGCGGTCGTGGCACGAGGCATGGGAAAACCTTGTGTCACGGGTGCTACTGCTATTCATGTTGATACGCAGTTGAGAAAAGCCTTTATTGGGGATCGAATTCTTTCAGAAGGGGACATCGTCACCATCGATGGCAGCACCGGCAACGTCTACTTAGGTAAAGTACCTTTGGTAGAAGGCGAGTTTACGCAAGAATTGACGACATTATTATCTTGGGCAGACGAAGCCGCAACGCTCAAGGTCATGGCCAATGCAGATACCCCAAATGATGCACGACGTGCATTGAATTATGGCGCTATGGGCATTGGATTGTGTCGCACGGAACGAATGTTTAACGCAACAGACCGCCTCCCGTTGATGGTTGAAATGATCATGGCGGAAGACAAAGTTGCTCGTCAGGCAATTCTTGAAAAACTGTTGCCTATTCAACGCCAAGATTTTATTCAACTGTTCACGGTCATGGCACCACGTCCGGTGACAGTGCGTCTTTTAGATCCTCCTATTCACGAATTTTTGCCTTCTGAAATACAGCTTCTTTCTGAAATTGAACACCTGAAGGGATTACGTACCACAGTGGAAGGTGTTGGACAGGTGGTCGAAGCCTTGCGTTTGATCGATCCGGAAGCTGCAGAACAGGGTCAGAAAGCATTGGCACCTCTTCTTTTGAGCCTGCACCGCGTCTGCGATAACCGGACTGGCGAACAGATGTTGGCCATCAAGGAAAGGATGCTGCGAAAGGTGCGCGAGACCCAAGAGGTTAACCCAATGCTTGGGCATCGTGGTGTCCGCCTCGGCATCACTTATCCTGAGATTTACCAAATGCAGGTGCGAGCCATTCTGGAAGCCACTGCCGAGTGCATCCGATCTGGAGTCACGACAATCAACCCAGAGATCATGGTTCCTCAGGTTTGCACTGCAAAAGAGTTAGAAGCAGTACGTGGCATTGTGGACAGTGTTCGTGCAGAAGTCGAAGCGACCTATGGTTTTACGGTGCCTTTTCGCTTTGGAACGATGATTGAAGTAGTGAGAGCTTGCATGCGGGCTGACCGATTGGCCAATTTTGCCGAGTTCTTCTCCTTTGGCACCAATGACCTCTCACAAGCAACTTTCTCATTCTCACGTGAGGACGCCGAGAACAAGTTTTTGCCTTTCTACAATGAGAACGGCATTCTGCAGGACAACCCGTTTGAAGTGTTAGATGTCCACGGGGTGGGTCGGCTCATGAAGATTGCCGTAGAATGGGGACGCCGAGTTAAACCAGAGTTAAAAGTTGGGATCTGCGGAGAACAAGGCGGTCAGCCAGCCTCGATCCGTTTTTGCCAATACGTGGGTCTAAACTACGTTTCTTGTTCTAGTCCGCGGGTGCCGATTGCACGACTTGCGGCAGCACACGCTAAACTTAAAGAAAAGGAATACCACTTCGAGTAAAAAACTAGAAAGGCGGGCCAAAACCCGCCTTTCCAGCAGGATCTAGGCAGCCTTTGCCCACTTGGCAAAGTCGCTAGTGTTCCGGGCTTTGCCGTCATCATAGCCAGCACTGTACGCATCGTTCACGCGTTGCTCTTCGCGCTGTGGGTGCAACCAGTAGCCAATCTGCCAGCCTAATAGATATTCAGCATCTACCTTCATTTGTTCCATCTTGACACATGCTTCATAGTAGGTCATACCATTCTCCGAGGTTTTCAACACGATCAAACCATTCTCTCTACGAGGATCATCTCCGACCCTTTCAGACACATCCCATCCGTGGCCAATGTTCTAGGCACAC
>Ga0268283_1000992_pt1 | contig 15012 bp, 13 predicted proteins | sample saktaG_13_FD_190140 | JGI IMG/M metagenome (GOLD analysis project Ga0268283, IMG submission 190140) | Saline water microbial communities from Sakinaw Lake, British Columbia, Canada - sak_2013_06_06_36m | ecosystem: Environmental > Aquatic > Non-marine Saline and Alkaline > Saline ... | reverse complement strand
ATTAAAATGTAAAGGGAAATGAGCTGAAAACTTTTCTGATCCATTTATACACCAAAAGGCATCGCTTTTTCATGCTTTTTCAAATTTGTAAATTGTAAAAGTGTAAAGCGAGAAATGAAGGATGCCCGAATTTGCCAATCTTGAAAATATTCAGTGGTGGCACCGAAACCTGTCCAGAGGCAAAGGTTTCAGGATTAATGGTTTTATCAATCACTACCCGGATTTTATAGTTAAAACCGACAGTGGTAAAATTATCCTTATAGAAACCAAAGGCGATGATAGGGATAATTCTGATTCAGAGTTAAAGCTTAAGCTGGGTAAGCTATGGGAGTCCAAGGCCGGTGCCAGGTTTAAGTACATGATGGTATTCGATAATAACCCCATTGATGGTGCGGAACGCTTAGCCGATGCCATTAATAAACTGAGACAAATGTGATGGCTAAAATAGAATTTACCTTGCTTTATGATGGCCTATGCCCACTTTGCAGTAAAGAAGTGGCCTGGTTATACCGCAGAAATAAACAGGAAAAGCTTGGGTTTCAAGATATAAATGACGCGGGTTTTGATCCGGCAGTTTATGGTAAAACGCACGCTGAATTAATGGCTGAGATTCACGGGGTTTATCCGGATGACCGGATTATCAAAGGTATGGGGGTATTTCGTGAAACCTATAAAGCAGTCGGTTTGGGATGGTTAATGGCAGCTACCGGTTGGCCGGTATTAAAACCCTTGTTTGATTTGATTTATAAAGTGTTTGCAAAATACCGGGTGCCGCTGGCGCGTTTGGTTGCAGGCGAAAAGTCCTGTGATTGCGGGAAGTGACCAAGCCTTGACTGGAGACATGGATTGCTTCAATACTTAACTTGATAGAGGATAATACGATGACTACAAATCTTGCCATTGATGATGATTTAATCAACGAAGCTTTAACAGTGGGGCATTTTAAAACCAAAGAAGATACGGTTGTCACTGCGTTAAAAGAATTTATTAGTCGCCGTAAGCAATTGGAAATTATTGATTTATTCGGTCAATTTGATCCTGATCCGAATTATGACTATAAGCAGGGGCGATAGTCTTGAAAGTATTAGTTGACACCTGTATTTGGTCTCATGCACTCCGCTCTAAAAAATCGGAGTTTGAAACGCAAGTAAAGAGTTTGGAAGGATTAATAGCCGATCAACGTGTGTTGGTTATTGGCGCTATTCGTCAGGAAGTATTGTCAGGTTATAGTGATATGAACAAGTTTGAGGCGTTAAAGGTTAAGCTGAGTCATTTTGACAATACGCCTATTCTGGATGAGGATTACATTATTGCTGCCAAATTTTATAATCAATGCCGCCAAAAAGGTGTTCAGGGATCACACATAGATTTATTAATTTGTGCGGTTGCGGTACGGCTAAAGGTTCCAATTTTTACGAGCGATAAGGATTTTGGTTTTTATCAACAACATCTACCTATCAAGCTGTATTCAACAACTACGGATTAAGTGCAATAAATACTCTCTTCACTGTTCTTGAGAACATGCTTTATACGAAAACATTTTGAAGTGACGTTAAAATGTTTGCCGGTAACACTATTTATATTCTCGAATTATTTGATACCCACACCCGGAAGACCATGTTAAGACTATTTCATACCGCAGATTGGCATTTGGGCCATTGTTTACATGGCGTATCGCGGCAACTGGAGCATCAGCGGTTTTTGGACTGGTTGCTGTTGGAACTGCAAAGTAAGCAGGCGGATGCGCTGATTGTTGCCGGTGATATTTTTGATTCAGCCAATCCGTCAGCCGCCGCCCAAACCCAATTGTATGAGTTTTTGGTTAAGGCCAGAACACAACTACCCGCTTTGAATATTGTCTTGATCGGCGGTAATCATGATTCTGCCAGTCGTCTGGATGCACCATCATCCATTCTTAATGCCTTGGGTGTTACCGTTGTCGGTGGTTTGGTGCGTGAGGAGGGCGCTATTAACTGGGATAGATTACTGGTGCCGCTGACCAATGCAACTGGCGATATTAAAGTCTGGTGCGGTGCCATGCCCTTTTTGCGTAATGCCGATTTACCGACTGACCAGAGCGACGAGCCTTTAATCTCCGGTGTTAAAGCGCTTTATGCGCAATTGTTTGGTGAGTTACAAGCCAAGGCAACGCAGGATGAAGCGCTGATTTTAACGGGACATTGTTACATGGTGAATGGCTGTGTGTCAGAACTGAGTGAGCGCAAAATACTGGGTGGTAATCAACATGCCTTACCGGTTGAATTATTTCCGGAAGACATTGCTTACGTGGCTTTAGGGCATTTGCATCTGGCGCAAACGGTCGGTGCCAATGAACATATTCGTTACAGCGGCTCGCCGATTCCGTTGTCCTTTGATGAAAGTCATTATTTGCATCAAGTGCTGCAAGTGGATATTAAAAAAGGCCAACCGGTGGAAACCGTAGCCCTTAAAATTCCCCGCAGTATTGAGTTGTTAAGAATCCCTAACAGTAAAGATTTTGCCGGACTGTTGGACGTGCTTGAGCAATTGGAACAGATGGCTTTCGATGAAGACTTGCCGCCAGAGCAACGGCCTTTTGTTGAATTAAGAATCAAACTTGAAAAGCCGGAGCCTGGTTTGCGTCAACAAGTTGAAGACGTGATTTCTAAATTACCCGTGCGTTTATTAAAAATATCCACCGCTTACAGTGGCAGCAGCAAAAGTCTGGCCGATGTGACACTGGAAGAAAGGCTGGAAGAGTTGCAACCTTTGGATGTGTTTCAGCGCTGTTATCAAAACAAATTTGACCAGGAAGCCCCCGAAAACATGAATACGTTATTTAATGAGTTGTTGGAAAATCTAAGGGCAAAGCAATAATGCGTATTTTAGCGATTAGAGGAAAAAACCTGGCCAGTCTGGCTGAACCTTTTGAGATTTTGTTAACTGAAGGCCCGCTGCAACAAGCCGGTTTGTTTGCGATTACCGGCGCTACCGGTGCCGGTAAAAGCACCATTCTGGATGCCTTGTGTCTGGCGCTCTATGACAAAATGCCGCGCTTGCCGGATGGTCACGGTTTTGCGGTGGGGCACAAAGATGAAGATGAAAACCTGCGCGTTACCAGTAATGATGTGCGCTCTATCTTGCGTCGTGGCACCAGCACCGCTTATGCTGAAGTCGATTTTATCGGCAAAGACAAACACCACTATCGGGCACGTTGGGAAGTGAGTAAAGCCAGAGGTAAAGCGAGCGGCAGGTTGCAGGCGCAGGAAATAATACTCAGCAAAATTGATAGCGGCCAGAGGATTGGTCAGGGCAAAAAAAATACACTGGAAGCGATCAGTGAATTGATTGACCTTAATTTTGATCAGTTTCGTCGTTCCGTACTCTTGGCGCAAGGTGATTTTGCCGCGTTTTTGAAAGCAAAAAAAGATGAACGCTCCAGTCTGTTGGAGCGCATAACCGGTACGGATATTTATTCCGAATTGTCTATGGAAGCGTTTGAGCGGGCGAGAACAGAAAAAGAAGCCTTAAGCCGGATTACCGGTCTGATGCAGAATTTGATTCCGCTGGACAATGACGCCCGTTTAATCTTGGAACAGCAACGGGATCAATTCAGTCAGCAATTAACGGAACTGGATCTGCAAATCAGTGGTAATCAAAAAATCATTGATTGGTATAAGGAGCTTAAAAAACGCCAGCAAGCCCAGCAGTTAGCTACTGAGGCACACCTTGCCCGGCAACAGGTGTGGGATGCTGCTGAAGCCGAGCGGTTGTTGATTCAAAAAGTTGAAGCCGTGCAACCGTTACAGCCGTTGTTAAGCCATTATAAAGTCGCAAATGATGATTATTGGGTGGCAGAAAAAACGCTCAATAATAGTAGCCAATTACAACTGACCGCTGAAAGTGCTTTGCAAACTGTTAAAGCCCAACTGACGGTTTTGTTTGACCAACTGCAAGCCGCTGAACAGCAACAACAGCAAGCCCAACCGGTATTAAAAACAGCACGGGATTTGGATATCCGTCTTGACGTTATTCAACAGGCTATTAATACGTTGGCTGCTGAAGAACTTAATCTCAATAAGACGCTGCAAACTGAGCGGCAACGACACCAATCTTTACTACAGCAACAGATAGAAAAGGCGGCAAGCCTTGCACAGCTAACGGCTTGGCTGGAAAGCAATCAAGCCCTTAAGCCCATCGCGGCTGAATGGAATCGCTGGGAAGGTGAGCTGGTGCGCTATCAACAGCTTAATACTCAAAAAACAGCCAATGCCTTGCACTCCGAAAATCTTAAGGCATTGGTTAATAAAGCCGAGCCGGTTTTAGCGGGCTTAAAAACAGCAATCGATGAAAATCATCAGCAACAAGAGCAACAGCAAATCCGGCTTGAGCAACTAAAAGGGCAGGGCAGTCAACAGCCGCTGGAGGTTTTGTATCAAGAAAAAGACACGCTTGAAGCCAGTGTAAAAGCAGTGAATGGTGCTTTGAATTTGGCTACTCAGGCGCTGGAACTGCAACAGCTGATAAAACAAGATGCGGATAAATTAACCGCTACCGAACAGCTTATTAGCCGTGCGACCGAACAATTGCAAACAGCAACGCAGCAACAACTCAATAACGAGCTGGTGCTAGAGGAAGCCAAAAAAGCCCTGGATTTGCTTCAGGCAACCACTCATAAAAACGCCGAACAATTTCGTCAATTATTAAGCAAAGATCAGCCGTGTCCGGTGTGTGGTGCGCTTGAACATCCCTTTAAAGACGATGACAATTCTGGCAGCGACCTGCCTGCTTTTTTTAATGAACAGATAACGGCCCAATCAGGCCGGGTTAAGGAACTGCAAAGCCTAAAAGAAACACTGATTAAAAACAGTGCGGAATTAAATAAAACGCTTAGCGATGCCTTGGAGACCCGGCAGAATTATGCAACATCTTTACCGCAAGCGCAGGCAAAACTGGAATCCTTAGACAAGGACTGGCGTACTTTAGCCTTGTCCGATAAACCCGATTGTTTAGTCACCGAGATATCTCTTTTACCGTTACTCAACACGCGCAATGAAAAATTGCTGACTGCGTTGGCACTGCTCAAAACCCAAGAAAAAGCCGCGCTTGAATTACAAAAACAGCTAAAAACCGCACAAGCGTTGTTTGACGCAATCCAGTTAAAAACAGAGCAATTAGCTAACGACTATACCGAACTGGATAAGCAACTCGCCAAGCACAAAGCTGATTTGGAGCATAGCAGCGCCACAGTTTTGCAACAGGAAAAACAACTGCAAGCCATTGTCGAGGTGTTAGAAATACCCTTTGCGCAATTGGAAAACTGGCCGGTTTATTTACACGGATCGTTTGCCGAACTTAAGGCCAGCGTGCAAAAATTTCAGCAAACCGAACAAGCACTTGCCAGCGCAACAACCGCGTTGGTTGACATCAAGCATGAGGAAAAACTGGCAGCGCAGACTTTGGAACAATGCCTGCAACACTATCAAGACAAACAAACTGAAATCCGGCGTAAAACGCAAGAAAAACTAAGCTTGTCAACCGAGCGGGATGGGGTGTTGCCAAGCTTGGCTTCAGGAGAGGCGGTGTCAGCGGATAATTATGAACAACACATCAATCAGGCCGTGCTCACCGCAAAAACGGCTCATCAACAAGCCGTTAACGACAGCACGCAACTTGAAAAAGAGCTGGCAAGCCTTCAACAGCAGCAACAACATTGGCAGCTTGAAGCCAGTCGCAGACAAAATAATAGGGAGGCCGCTTTAACTGCACTGAATCAGGCACTGGAAAAACACGCGATTACCCTTGAGCAGTTAACCGACTTGCTTAAACACGATGAAGCCTGGTTGAACGAACAGAAAACCAATAGGCAGATTTTGGAACGGGCTTTGCAGGAAGCAACCACCTTGTTAAAAGTGAAAACCGAGGACTGTCTTCAGCACCAACATCAGGCCGTTGAAATAACCGAAGAAGTCGCTCAGCAAACCGCCGAAGAATTAAAGTTGCAACAACAAAATTTGAGTTCACAGAGAGATGAACAAATTTTTCTGCTTCGGGAAGATGATAAAAAAATCACTGCCAGCAGTCATTTAAAAGCCGAACTGGAAACGCAACAAAATCGCTGGCAACAATGGGAAAGCCTGAATGAATTGATAGGCTCCAGCAACGGCTCAAAATTTCGGGTATTTGCCCAAAGCTTAACGCTGGAAGCCTTGCTGGCGCACAGCAACCAGCATCTTGAAGACTTTGCCAAACGTTACCACTTGCAGCGCGTCCCCGGCAGTGATCTGGAGTTGCAGATTATAGATCGGGATATGGCCGATGATGTACGCAGCGTACACAGCCTGTCCGGTGGCGAAAGCTTTCTGGTTTCGCTGGCGCTGGCCTTGGGACTGGCCTCGCTCTCTTCAAACAGAACCCAAGTTGAATCCCTGTTTATTGACGAAGGCTTCGGCAGCCTTGATCCGGAAACCCTGGATATAGCCATCGCCAGTTTGGATACCCTGCAAGCCCTGGGCAGAAAAGTCGGTGTAATCTCGCATGTACCTATTTTGGTAGAACGCATTGGCGCTAAAGTTGTGGTTGAGAAACAGGGCGGGGGACGGAGTAGTGTTGTGATTGTTGGTGGGTATTAGTTTAGTATTTACACTGGTTCCCAATCTCCTGATTGGGAACCCGGACGGCGAAGCTCCAGCTTCGCGAAACAGGAAGCTGGAGCTTCCATTACCGAATTCCCAAGCTTGAGCTTGGGAACCTGCGCAGTCTTAGCTGACGCGACTGGCTGAATGACAACGGTGTGAAACCATGATTAATCAAATGACCATTAACGGCGTTAAAGCCGTCATTACTTATGATTCGGACATCGATCTGTTTCGCGGCGAATTTATCGGGCTTAACGGAGGCGCTGATTTTTATGCTGCCGATGCCGAGGGTTTAAGACGCGAGGGAGCGATTTCGCTTAAAGTATTTATGGATGCCTGCCAGGAAGACGGAGTTGAACCGTTTAAAGCGTTTTCCGGCAAGTTTGTTTTGCGAATACCGCCGGAAGACCACGCAGCCGTTTCCCGGGCCGCCATTGCTTCCGGCAAGAGTTTAAATCAGTGGGCGGTTGAGGTTCTGAAACAGGCAGCCAGCTCTTAAGATATGCAGTAAGCCGCATAGGGCACGCTGTGCCCAGTTCGCAGGGTTTTTTGTAGGGTACACAGAGATAGCGGTAGTATCAAAATGTTCGGGACGGGGTTGCAAGCCTGATCCCGCTTAGGAGTGACATCATGCGTGCCATAGCTATGGCTCTTACTTTACCAAAGGATTAATACCATGACCCATTTTACCCACTTTGACGCAGCTGATTATCTCGACAATGAAGAAACCATTGCGGCCTATCTGACAGAGGCGCTTGAAGATCCCGAGCCTGATATGTTTATTATTGCAGTGAAGACTGTAGCTCGTGCGCGTGGTATGACGCAACTGGCTAAAGATAGCGGTCTGGGTCGGGAAAGTTTATATAAAGCATTGTCCCCCGGTGCTAAACCTCGTTATGAGACAATCATGAAAGTTGTCCGGGCATTGGGTGTTAAACTTCATGCAGAAGCACTTTGATTTAATGCTTGGGTCGAAAATAATTCCTCGATTCCGTTTTACTTCATCGAGGCTACTTGCTAAATAAGAGCATTTTTAATTTTTCTCATACCTAAATTTATAGCCATGCTAAAAAGAATAAAGAAAATTCAAAATATTGGTCGTTTTAAGAACTGCTCATCAAGCAGTGTTCAATTTGAACAAGTCACACTCATATTCGGTAGAAACACTTATGGAAAGTCAACACTAAGCTGCTTACTTTCAAGTATATCATCAGGAAATACTGAGGCAATTACATCCAGAAAAACCATACCTAACGATCAGCAATCTCAGCAAGCCGAGTTATCGTTTATGATTGATGGACAACAACGTGAAGTGTCAGTTAAATATTCCAGTGGAACTTGGTTATCTCCACTACCTGCTAACTTAAAATTAAATATATTTGATGATAGTTTTTATCACACGAACCTTTTTGCCGGTCGGCAATTTTCCAGGGAAACAAAAGATAATTTCAGTTCTTTTGTATTAGGGACACTTGGAGTTGCTAAGCAACAGGAAATTGAAACAAAAAATAAACAAAAAAGCGATGCAACACGAAATCGCAATGACTTACAGAAAGCGGCCTTTAAAGATATTGATGATTTAGTTAGCTTTATCAAACTATCCCCATCGAAATCTAAAGACGAACTTACTCAAAAAATTGAATTTTTGCGTGAAGAATACAGCAAACTAAGTAAGCAACAAAAAAATGCTAGCAAAATACAGGAACGAAAAGAATGCAGTCCCATTATTTGGGGGAGCGATTTTCCTGTTGCACTACAGAAGCTGAATAACGCACTTCAAGCATCACTGGAATCCCATCATAAAGAGGCTCAACATAAGGTTGCTGAGCATATTAAGCTTAATTTTAAAGAGCCAGAAAATGCTGAAAGCTGGATTCGCCAAGGTTTAGCGCAAAATAAAGCGGAAAACTGTCAGTTTTGCGGTCAACATCTTAACCCAGATGCCCTGCAATTATTGGATATTTATCGCCAAAGTTTTGATACTGCTTATGAAAGCCACGACAAAAATATTAAACAAGAATTAAGTCAATGCCAATTATTACTAACCAAGGAGAGGATTAGTTCATTAAAAATTGCTATAGAAAGTAACAATACAGCATTAAAAAGCTTCCCAGAATTAGAGGATAACAAAGATTGGGTGTTATTAATCGATAAAATAACATTAATAATCGATCAATTAAATGAGGAGTTTTCACAGTGGGAGACGAATCAGATTACATTTAAAGAGGTGCTTGAATCTGTTATTAAACAAAAACTGGCATCACCGCATAAAGGCATAGATGATTTCAAGTTTGAACTACTTATTCAAATTAATGAAAAGTTAACGCCTCTCGCTGGACAATATAACGAACTTATTAAAGACATTAATTCAATTTTTCAATTATTTAAGAAATCGGTTATAGATAATTCGATTGTTCAAAAGCTTATAGAAATAGAAAAAAATGGAAAAACAGAAAGCAGGGAGCTAAAACGATTAGATCTAACCGAGCAATGTGCCGCTTATAAAGAATTTGATTCAATAATTACGCTGTTAACCAAAGAAATCCCCCGTCTTAAAGAAGAATTATTAAATGAGCAGAGTGATTTTCTTGATCAATATTTTGATCGACTGAATCAATATTTTCAAATGTTTGGTAGCCGTGATTTTCGACTTGAGAAAGGATTGGACACAAAAGGACATAAACCTATTTATTATTTAAAAGTTAAATTTCACGGAATTGATGTAACTGAAAAAAATTTGGAGCACACTTTTAGTGAATCTGACCGCCGATCACTGGCACTATCCATATTTTGGGCTACTCTCGATGGATTAAGCGAAGTTGATAAGAAAAATACGATTGTGGTATTAGATGACCCGGTTACTTCGTTTGACAATCATAGAGTATCTTCTGTCCATAAAGAAATTGCCTCACTATCTGAACATGTTAGACAAATCATTATTCTTAGTCACTTTGAACAGGGCATTACGTCTTTTTTAAATACCTATAGAAATAAGCCCGTTAAGCTATTGTCAATTGAAAGAATAGGAAACTCCTCTGAAATTAATGTCACAGATATAGATCATTTTATAAAAACGACTCATGAAAAAGAAGCTCATAATATTTTTAGCTTCATCAATGAACAAACAAGTTCTCACAGCGCAGGGGATTTAAGAGTTTTCTTTGAGATTGAAATTAATCTTCGATTTGCTAAACAACTTATAGGCATCAATGAACAGAACTTATCTGATCGAATAAACAAACTGAAAGAGAATTCAGCTATTTCTGATTCTACGGCTAAGCAAGCACATGAATGGAGAGAATTACTCAATCCCGCACATCACATCTGGACAGGTAATGATTTAGAAGATCAGAGACATACGGCTGCTCAATTTGTGGATTTCATTTATCACGAACTCAATTCTGCATAATAAGAGCTTAGTTGTATAGTCAGGTAGTGTAATCCGTAAGGTGGGTTTGCAACGTTTCGCATGGACGTATTCTCCATCATCTAACTCATTGTTCTTGAAGCTGTATAAACTATCCAGAATTAGAAAATAAATTTTTAGAACTTTAAAAATCATAGTCATTTGAGAGTTTTAAATGAAAGTCGCTAAAATAGATTTTTACATTATAGAAAAACGATTTGGCTCAGTTGCTTCGACATCAGGTAATCTATCGTCAACCTAATATTTATGAAAGAGAAAATGGCAATTCAACAAGCAATTCGAGACCTTGCTCTCGATTACTCAAATCGGCTGCTAACGGCAATCGATAATAGAACAGAAGAGATGCTGATCGATGATGTATCGCACTATTTGATATATAGGGTTCTGGGTATTTCTTTTGCTGAAGGGCAAAAAATAGATTTGTATCAAAATAAGGGGCGTTTCCTATACAAATATGCGGGTTCTTTTCTTGAACAAGCAACAAAAAAATGTTTTGAGTACGCATTCCCCGAATCAGGAAGTCTTCGGATTCCAAACACAAGAGGTCAAAGACCCAAAACCTTTGAAATTGACTGCTTGGTTGGAAATGATGCGTTGGAAATAAAATGGAGGGATGCGACCACTGATGGTGATCACATCACCAAGGAACATACCAGAATTCAAGTCATAGCAGACGCTGGTTTTATTCCAATTCGTGTCATGTTTTACTATCCAAATCGCCAGCAGGCTATGCGAATACAGCAAACATTAGAAACGCTTTATCAAGGAATTGGTGGGCACTATCACTACGGCGATGGTGCATGGGAATATGTGCGTGAAAGAACAGGCGTAGACTTAAAGGCTATTTTTGAGCAAATCGCAAATGAACGAGTTCCGCAAGAGGCAGTGATTTAAAATGCAAGAGATCTATCATGGCGACTGCTTGGAGATTATGGCAGGGTTAAAAGATAATTCTATTGATATGATTTATCTTGACCCGCCATTCTTTACCAATAAAAAACATGCGTTAAGTCCCAGGGACAGGACGTCGCATTACAGTTTTGATGATATATGGGAAAATCATAAAATCTATGCTGACTATATGCTGGCACGTTTAATAGAAGCGAAGCGAATTCTTAAAGAAACAGGGAGTATATTTATACACTGTGATAAAAGTGCAAATCATATTCTTAGATTTGTTGGTGAAGAAGTTTTTGGTGAAGATAATTTTCTATCTGAAATTATTTGGTTTTATAAGCGGTGGTCAAATTCATCAAGCAATCTTACCCCTAACCATCAGAGTATTTTGTTTTTTTCCAAGACAAAAAAGTATAAATTTAACAAGATTTATACTGACTATTCTGAAACAACCAATATTGATCAGATTTTACAAAAAAGGTCACGAGATGTTCATGGTAAGGCTGTTTATTCAAGAAATAGTGACGGTAGTATAATTCCCTCAGACGAAAAAAAGGGCGTTCCGATGAATGATGTATGGGAAATTCCTTTCTTGAACCCAAAAGCAAAAGAGCGAATTGGATACCCCACACAAAAACCTATTTTGTTACTTGATCGTATCATTGAAATATCGACAAACGAAGGAGATATAGTTCTTGATCCATTTTGTGGCAGTGGCACTACACTGGTAGCAGCAAAATTAAAAGGCAGAAAATTTATAGGAATTGACGTTTCCAAAGAGGCGGTTGAGTTAACAAAGTCACGCCTTGAGACATTAGTAAAAACGGAATCTGCCTTATTAAATAAGGGGCGATTGTCGTATTTAAACGCAGATGAAAAGTCACAGGCTATTCTATCGGGTCTTGATATTTTGCCGGTTCACCGTAATGCCGGTATCGATGCGATTTTGAAGAGAAATTATTTATCAAAGCCTGTTCCCATAAGGGTGCAGCGCGAGCATGAAACGCTTTCAGAAGCCGTTGGGAAATTATCAACCGCTGCAAAAAAAAGAGGTGCCGAGATTGCTTTTCTCATTGCAACAAATACAACGCTGGATTTATTTGATTGTAATGTTGAAAATTGCATTGTAAAAATAATCAATTCACCCGCACTTGAAATTAATGCGATTATTGATCAGGGTCAGGTTAACAAGTCACTTAAAACGGATGCGATAATAAGCACGGGCTAGTTTCGGAAAGCTCCGGAATCACTCTTTTAATGGAGCTGATTTAATATTAATATTCGAGATTGTGATGTTTGAAAATAAATGTGAAAAGCTGGTGCCATTATCTGTTTTTGTCAGAAGGATGGCGGTGTCTGTTGCGCTGGCAGGCATCTTGATTGCCGTTGCTTTGTTGATTGGTATTATGGGTTATCATCATATAGCCCAATTTGATTGGGTTGATTCTATTTTGGAGGCATCCATGATTCTTGGAAGAATGGGGCCGATTAATCCACTGATTACGACGGGAGCAAAAATATTCGCTGCCGGTTATGCACTTTTTAGCGGGTTGGTATTTATTGCCGTAATGGGGATTGTGCTTGCTCCTATAACGCATCGGATGCTGCACACCTTTCATGTCGATGATGAGGATATAAAGTAGGACATAGAATTTGCTGAAAGCAGTGAAACGCATTACTCTTTATCAGGAATGATGCGTTGTGTGTCTTAGCTAATTCTAGGGTTTATCTTGTTTTCGTCATATTGGGCAACGATGAAGTGGTTGCCCAATATTACAAGATTAACGCTATTAAACTGCTTTGCGCTTGCGGGCAAAACCGGTTAAACCGATTAGTGCTGTACCAAACAACCAAACTGCAGCGGGTACTGGAACAGCGGATATTTGTTGTGCTTGGAAATTTAACCCGGCATCAGCAACCGCAAACACATAAAATTGGTTGGCTCCAGCTATGCCTGGTACAAAATCATTGTCGTTGGCAACATATAACGTGTGGAACAATGCGCCGTTATCGATAATATCTTGACCAAAAGCCACACCTTCAATCTTGGCTGGAATATTGGCGCTGCTGATGCCATTGGCATTAAGCTTACTTACAACGTCCAGAAACAGGGTTTTTGGAATTGCGACAGCTCCTAATGCGGCCGAGCCCGTTAAGCCGGACACTTCAGTTGCGCCGGTGATGTCAATTTTAAACAACTGCTTGACGGCTGCGTTAGTGCCATCTCCCAAGCCTTTACCATCACGCTCATCGACCAAAAACTCATGGTTGTTGATGGCGATAATTTCACTGGCACCTGTACCGGTTGTTAGTTTATAGGCATATTCGTGGGTAGTACCGCTTGCGATGTCAATAGTCACAATACGAACGCTTTTACCGCCGTCCTGTCCCAATGCCGCTTGCATGATACCTACCAGCGTAGTGCCGTCCGGGGTAATGGCTAAACCTTCCATGCCCTTGTTGGTAACTCGGCCGCTGGTTGTGTTATTAGCTATCTCGGTAGCGCCAACCGGATTTAGATTTGGAGCAGCCAGATTGGCAGGCAGTGCAAAAGATTTGATGCGCTCACCGGTTACACGGTCAAACTGGTTGACATAAGGGCCGTATTCATCTGAAATAAACACGCTCTTGCCGTCATTGGAAACACGCACGCCTTCGGGATCGAAGCGGCCGTTGCTGGAATTGGCAGAAGTAGAATCGGCTATGCCGGTAATTGGGTTGGCAGAACCATAGTTGTCAGAACGACCGGAGAAATAATTAGTGCTATTGGTGAGGTTAAGAGCAGGAGCGCCGGAACCGATTGGTGTAATGCTATCAATTTTGTTACCCAAACCGGCACCCGTGCCATAATTGAGTGCAGTGGCGCTAGATAGTAAAGTCGTTGCAGTTAATGTTGGGGTCAGGTTATAAGCCAAACCTGTGCCAGATGTATTGGCAGATAAATCCAGCGTTATGGTATGGAAACGTGAAATATACGACGTTGTTTCATCTACCAAAGCGTTGTATGTAGTGGCATTCGGTCCGCGATCGGGTGTCGCAATAAAAGTGTTGCCGCCTGCGTAAGCAAGCCCCGAACCAATTCCGCCCAAAAAGTTACCGGCAACACCGTTTTCAAGCAAGCCGGTTAAGCCTGACAAATCTTTATTAACGCCGGCAGAACTACTGCTCAAGCTGCCAATGGCAATGAGTTGGCCTGAAGTGATTGCCGCATGGGCTGAAGTAGCAGCGCAAAGTGAGGCGATTACAGCCGAAAGTAACAGTTTTTTATGCATGATAATTCCAAAAAGTTTTGATAAGTTGATAGACTTATAAAGCGACAATGTGGGTATCTTATTTTAATAAGACCTGCACTTTTCAATCCCGGTGACATAAGGGAGCGACTTTACTTAATGGAATAATACCTGTTGTATATTACAAATAAATGACATTTTAGTGATGGTTTTGGGTGATGTATTACATTTGTAGGGCATCACTTATCAAAAGTGAAGTTAGGTGTTGGTTATAATAAAGATTTAGCTAAGGCAACTCGTAATAAATAAACCCCCAATTTATAGTCTCCACACGCTTAACTTAAAGGCAGTGACGTACTAGACACCTTGTCAGTTTGGAATACAAACCTAGGTTTGTACTCCGGCTTTTAGGCAACTTACAATAAATAAGCCCCCAATTTGTAGTCTCAATATACTTAACTTAATACCATTGACGCGCCCCGACATCTTATCAATTTGGAGTGCAAATCTAGGTTTGTACCCATCAATTAGGCGACTCATAATAAATAGTAATTATTCAGTCTCCCCCCCCCTCTTTAACAAAGAGGGGGGGGGGATTTTATTAGATAAATCTCCCTCAATCCGCCTTTTTCAAAGGGGGAGGTGAATAATTACAATAAATAAGCTCTCACTTTATAGTCTCCACACGCGTTGTACACTGCATAGTAGAAATTATTAAGGCTCTCCTGACTTTGGCGTGATCGCCTAATATTAAAAAAATCAAATGGTTATGAGGCATTTTAAAATCTCTGTGGATATGCACTGTAACCATTTTTTAGCACCTAAAATGCTATACCAAGGG
>Ga0268283_1000991_pt1 | contig 15017 bp, 17 predicted proteins | sample saktaG_13_FD_190140 | JGI IMG/M metagenome (GOLD analysis project Ga0268283, IMG submission 190140) | Saline water microbial communities from Sakinaw Lake, British Columbia, Canada - sak_2013_06_06_36m | ecosystem: Environmental > Aquatic > Non-marine Saline and Alkaline > Saline ... | reverse complement strand
CCTCGGCACTAATTGGCTATACGACGCAGGCAATTTATCTAAATGATGGCGAAATTGCTGTTTGTCGTCGAGATGGTGTGCAACTGCGAAATTTGTCGGCTCAGCCAGTCTCAGCAAGAGTTGAAACGATTGAGGCTGATATGCAGGCTATTCAAAAACAAGGCTATGACCATTTTTTACTAAAAGAGATTTGTGAACAACCCAGGACATTACGCTCGACTCTGAGCGGTAGAGTTGATGTAAAGAATAATTTAGTTAAACTTGGTGGGCTTAATCTTCGCCCAGAGGAGCTGGCTGTTATTGAGCACGTTACAATTATTGGATGCGGAACAGCCTACTATGCTGGGCTACTAGGCTCATATTATTTGGAGCAATTAGTTGATGGCCTAACAATAGATGTTGTGACGGCTTCTGAACTACGTTACCGCTCATTTCACCTGCCCAAAAACACAGTTGCGCTAGTTATATCGCAGTCTGGTGAAACGGCCGATACTTTGGCGTGTTTGCGTGAGATAAAAAGGCGGGGCGTAAAGACACTTGGGATTATTAATGCAGTAGGGTCAACGATTGCTCGCGAAGTTGATGGTGGCGTCTATGTTCATGCTGGCCCAGAGATATCTGTAGCCTCCACAAAGGCCTTTACCTCCCAGGTGGCAGCAATTACTATGTTCGGGGTTCAACTGGCCCAGGCGAAGGGTGCAGGGCCACAGGCCACATCAAGGTATATTAAAGAGTTAGAGCTGTTGCCTAATGAGATTGAAGCAATAATCAAGAAGCACCAAAAAGACATTGCCAAGGTTGCCAAGGTTTATTCTCATTATGATCATGCACTATATTTTGGTCGCGATACGCTATTTCCGACCGCGCTTGAAGGAGCTTTGAAATTGAAGGAAATATCTTATATCCATTCCGAAGGTTATGCGGCAGGCGAGTTAAAACATGGTCCAATTGCCTTAGTTGATGACAAGTTTTTTGAAGTGGCACTATTACTTGATAATTGGCTATTTGATAAGAGCCAAAGTACCTTGTCAGAAGTTAATGCCCGAGGTGGCCATGTTTTGGCTATTACTAACAGCAAAAAACATATTGATGCCGAAAATATTATTAGGCTCGATACAAAGTTGGATATTTTGGCGCCAATCTTAATTAATGTTGTTCAACAATTATTTGCTTATTATATGGCGGTCGCTAGGGGCAATGATGTTGACCAGCCGCGCAATCTGGCCAAGAGTGTTACTGTTGAGTAATTCCAACATTTGTCTTGTATCACTGTTATACTTATAGGATGAATCCCGTTAAAAATCTATGTGAAAATTACTCGTTACAAATAACAAGATGTTTAAAACGGACTATTTATAATAACTATAAGATGGCTAAGGATTTCTAACGGGATGAATGAACGCTCGAGCAAGCGCCAACGTGAACTGTTAAATTTTGTTGATGGCTTTATTCAGGGGCACGGCTATGGCCCAAGTTATCGTGAGATTATGCGCGCCCTGGGCTACAAGTCGGTTTCGACTGTGGCAGTCCATGTTGATGGTTTGTTGGCAAAAGGTTATTTGCGCAAGCATGACCGTTCGGCCAGGTCGCTTGAGGTTGTGACGACCCATTTGGAGGAAGCTCCGGTTCATAGAGGGCCGACTCCTGCTCAGGAAAGGTGGTTGATTAATTCTGTGACGTCAAAGTTTGATGCACTTGATGAGTCAAATAACCCCGAAACGCTAGACGAATTATATGTTCTTGTCGGGGCCCTTAAAGTACTTGGTCTACAAGGAGCGCATGTTGCTATGAAAACACGTTTGGCGGCATATCTAAAGAAAAAAAATAGCACCGAGTCAGATTAAGGCTACTGTATTATTTTTGTATGGATAAAATAAAAAAAATTTATCATAAATTAAACATTCCGGGTCAACCTTGGCACAAGTTTTTGGTGATTTGTCTTGGCGCTATATTGCTTTTGATTATTATTCTACAATTTGTCTACCCAAATGATAGATTGGTATATTTTTCAAGCATTGATGGAGTTAGTTTGGGTGGCTGGAAAAAGGTTGATGCCACAAGGCAACTTGACAGCGAATATAATGGGCAACCAATCCCAATATATCTTGGTCCACTTGGTAAAAATTATAGCTCACCCAAACCATCAGATATTGGCTTAACAATCAGTAATCGGGCGCGCATTGACAGCATTACTTACCCTTGGTATTTACGAATTGTGCCAACCTCAATCCTTTGGGCACATTATTTTACTGATTCGGTGGCTGCTCCGGACTATTGGCACGATAATGATACGCTAAATAATTATATTTCTACTGCTATGGGTGATGCTTGCAATATCAAACCACAAGATGCCACATTGCGGGCTGTTGGTTTAAGATTGGAAGTTATTAAATCGTATTATGGTGGGACTTGCGACATTAGCGCCATTTACAGTACTCTTTCGGAGGTAAAGCCAGAACTTAGTAGTAGTTATCGGGTGGTGGTGCCGGTTGATGAGATTGCCCCATCGGTTGGCGATACCTCTGCCCAAGATTTGGCCAATAGGCTAATGCTAAAAGTTGGCATTGGTATGGCTTTGGCGATAGTTGATTCAGAGCAGGTGATTGCTAATTCAGAGGTTTTTAGTTGGTTTGATTTTAATTCCGACGGTACGAATTTGGCATATTCGATTAATAATGATAGGGCTTCGGTATTTTTGAACGATAATATAGCCCCACTTATTAATATTAATCCTGGTACTACAACAATTAATACCTATAATTTTATTGAAAAATCAAGAGATATTGGCGTTACTGGCAAGGTTTTTGACGTTGAGGATACAATAATAAACATCAAGAAATATCTTGATGGAGTCAGTGGAAAGGCTGCATCGGTATTTATATCTACGCCTCCTGCAGTTGTCTATAGCCGAAGATATAGCCCAGTTGACACAGAACTTTCGGCAGTAATTTCTCAATTTGACGATGATCACTCTGGGACCTATGGCGTGGCAATGGTCGAACTATCTGATAAAAATCGACTAGCTTCATACAATGACACTAAAGTCTTTATCACGGCCAGCACCTATAAATTATTTGTGGCATACAGCACCCTTCGGCGGGTTGAGTCAGGCGATTGGAATTGGTCGGATAATATAATCAATGGACATAATCTTTCGACCTGTTTTTATGATATGATTGCCTATTCAAACAACACCTGTGCCGATGCTTTGTTAAATATGGTTGGTCGCAGTAGCCTAACTAGCGAAGCGCATGATATTGGTTGTGTTAACACGTCATTTTTGAATACTGCCGAAATAAAAACAACCCCGGCTGATTTATTGCTATTTTTGGGGCAATTACAAATGGGACAAATATTAAACCAACAGGCCAGTCGCGATAGGTTGATTGGTGCAATGAAAAATAATGTTTATCGACTTGGTATCCCAACTGGTCTGGGTGAATTTGTGGTGGCCGATAAGGTTGGCTTTTTGGACGACTTGTTGCACGATGCCTCTATCGTTTACAGCCCAACTGGGACGTATATTTTGGTTATTATGACCGATGGTTCTAGCTGGGCAAATATTGCCAGTCTAGCTTCGCAAATTGAAGCGGCCCGTATCAAATAACTTGGGAATTTATGCCGGTGCTATGTTTGCTGCTAAACAGTAATTTTTGAGTTACTTAACGACTTTCCATTTTGACTTATCAACGGCGAGCCAGATGTACCATACTGGGAATAAGAAAATATTCAACAGCAAGAATGCACCGCTTTTGCCAAGGTTCTTGCCAATTCTGTAGGCAGCAATGAAGGCAAATATTGCATATATAAACGAGCCGACGAAAGGTATTAAGCTAAAGAATATATAGGCCCCATTCTGTCCGCCAATTTCAAGGAATTTCCACGTATTATAGAATGGGATCCAGGCAATATATGGTTTGACACCTGCTTTCTTGAATATTTGAGCATTACAAATAGCGGTGAATACGTACAGGATAATATAAAAAATCGTGTATGCCACGAATTGTGATATTAGTAAGGCTAGCATATCAGATGACGAACTAGTTGTGGTTGATGTTAGTGCGTTGGTTGTAAAATATGTTGTATACATAAGCGTTATTATACACTAATGTAGCTTTTTCAATACAACAGCAGTTAAGTCAATCTTTTAGTTGACTAATCTAAAGAGTAAAGTATATAATATCTGTTGTATTCCGATGTAGCTGAACCATATCGAATGATATGGCAATGGTACGGGGGAATAACACAATATTCCGACGTAGCTCAATGGTGGAGCAAGAAGCTGTTAACTTCGAGGTTACTGGTTCGAGTCCAGTCGTCGGAGCCAAAATGGACATCAAAAAACTTTGGCCGGTTCTAGTGACCGGTCTTTGTTTTACTCCTGTAAAATCATATTTATACATAATAATGTAGATAATTAAGTTAGCAAAATGTTGGGTCTCAAACAGATTAGAATATTACCTCTGTTAAAACCGTTCGAGACCAGTTCTCCTCATAATTTGAATCGGGCCGCAAGCCTCACTTGGTTATAGACCGGGCCTTCTTTTGTTATAATCACTATATGCAATCAAATCGTAACGACATTCAGCTTTTGAAACCAAATATAGAACGAGACGCTCCATTTGCTTTTAGTTGGTTTGATAGGCCTGAAGGTTGGCAAACATTATTAAGCATGGGTAATGCCGAGAACGAAATAACGGTATCAACAATAGAAGGTGAAAAAGATACAATTAAAAGTTTTATTAAACTTGAGAATGATAATCAGCAGATTACTCGAATGATAATTGCGGATAATAAGACGATCGGTGCGGTGTGGATTGAATTATTTGAAAATCATAACGTTAAGTCACCGAGTATCCATATTATTATTGGAGATCCAGAATATAGAGGGAAGGGCATTGGAATTTCGGTTATGAAGGCTGCGATTGATTACGTACGCCAATCTCTTAATAAAAAGACAATATATTCTAGACATTTAGTTAATAACCAAGCGATTACAAATTTAACAAAGACTCTTGGATTTGAGAATGACGGTGAGCCATATGTTGACGATAATGGCCTGAATTGGCAAAATATCAAATTGAACCTGTCTGATAATATTTAACAATCAAGACCGGTACGCTGAGCCAAAATCATATATTTTACAGATTATCCAGTAAGCATTCACGCTACTGGATTTTTGTTATAATTAGAATAAGATGATTATTTTTATAAACGGAAGCATCAATTCAGGAAAGTCTACGGTTGGTCGATTATTGGCCGAGAAATTTAATTACGAATTTATAGAGTTTGATGATATCCGTCATACTATACCAGAGCCAAATATAGATAAAGCGCTGCCACTGGTATTTGAAAAAGGCATTAAACTATTAAATAAATTAGACAAAAACGGCGAGTCGGCAATCGTTGCCTACCCATTAAGTCAGAATAATTATGATCTTCTGAAGAGTAAATTATCTATATTACCGAGAGTAATTACATTATCGCCACGTCTTGATGTCGTCCTGAAAGATCGTGGAGATAGAAAGTTGGATGATGCCGAACGAGAGCGTATAAAATATCATTATCAAATCGGCATAAACAATCCAAAGTTTGGTTTTGTTATCGATAACTCAGATCAATCTGTTAAAGAAACGGTTGAGTCAATAATAAAATTAATAGCAAAATAAAATATACAGAAAAGCATGTCTAAGATCTTCTAGGTTTATTAGATTGATTTATTAAGTTTTTTAGTTTTTGACTTCACATAGCTTAACGCGTCCGGAAAAAAGTTTTCTGTGTATATAGTTGACATTTTGCGATCAATTTTAGCATCTGGTTGTTCTTGAATAAACGTGCCTTCTGAGCCGTTTGATTCTTGATGTTTAATGTGTCCAGCCAAGGCTGAGATTGCGATATCAGTATCAGAAAAAGTTGCACGTAGTTTATCTCCGCGGAATAAATATACCTCGCTTGCCTTAGTTTTGTCCAAAGGTACTTCAGGGGTTACGAACTCAGTTCGACCTAGGGCGTAATGAGAAACTAATTTATCGAGTTTTTCTATGATTTTGCTGGGTTTTGCAACTTTCACATCAAGCTGGTTGCCGGTATTATCTATTTCGTTTAATACTCCGATCGTCCATTTGCTAGGGTCGCGGGTAGCTGATGGATTTCTTTGTTGAGTTATAAAGCTACGATTATCGGCATAAATTCGTGCGGTCTCTGGATCGCTCGAAAGATAGACGCCTTTTGCAGAGCCTGAGTATAGCTGCTCACCGTCTGTTGGTGGAGGTAGTATAGTTTGTCCTGTACGTAATAGCTCAAGCGCAGCGTGGCCTAATGACATAATCACACCTCGATAAAGAACTTCTGCTTTTTCGGGAGTTCTTGGCGCAATTTTTAGGTTAATATTTTTGTTTTCTGTTGACATTAGCTATTATCATATCATAAATAACAATAAAAATCAACCCAAGAAATTGGTGCTATTTTTTCTGAGGAATTTATACCGGGGCCGTTCATGAACTGTATGTTGAGCCAAGATCATATATTTTACAGACTATCCAGTAAGCATTCACGCTACTGGATTTTCTGCTATTATATAAACATGAATATGTTTAAATCTTATAAGTACAATTGGAAACAATTAGGTGTTTTTAAGTTAGCATTACTTTCAATAGGCGCCATCGGCGGTGCTTATTTTACTAGTTTTGTTAATGACTATCTTATTTTGTTCTTGGTCGTTGCTATTGTATCAAGCTTCTATATAATATTTGTTTCTCTCAATCAGAAATAGGTGACAATAATTTTTTAGCTTGGGGTGTTTTTCTATGGTTTAGCGCCTTGCGCCTCGGACTAGTAACTCACCAGCTTGTCTGGTGATAGTTACTAGTTCGGCGTAGCGAAGCGAAATAAAAATGTCTAGTCGTCCCGAATACGGTTATAATAGTTGTATGATAAATTTTTATGATAATGTGGCGAAGAAGTTTGGGGGCTATGGCTTTAGTAATAGTGAGCCTGATTATAGTTCGGAATATTCCAGCGGTAATCCTGAAGAGGTTTTTAAAAAGAATGTTGAAGATCTCTCTAGTACAAGTCTAGTTGCCCTAGACGTTGGATGTGGTGATGGTGTCTTTGCTTTTAGGGTTGCTAATAAATTCAAGAAGATAATTGGTCTTGATTCTTCTAAGGAACTACTAAAGATAGCAGATATAAAATAAAAAGAATTCAACGTAGATAATGTCGAGTTCGTGTATGGTGATGCATCTAAGACGCCTTTTAAAGATGGTTTTTTTGATGTAATCTTCAATCGTCGTGGCCCGAGCTATTATGCTGAATACTTCAGACTACTTAGGCCTGGAGGTTATTATATAGAGATAGGTATTGGGGAGAAGGATGCAGCATCCCTTAAAAAAGCTTTTGGTAGAGGTCAGAATTTTGGCCAGTGGGATAAATCTACGCTTGTAGAAGAACAAGAGGAGATGGCCTCTGTAGGCTTGCAGGCAGTTTTTGGACAAGACTATCTTTATAACGAATTTTATAAGGATTCGGATAATTTTGAGTTGTTTTTGCAGGGCGTACCTATATTTGAAGATTTCAATTTAAATAAGGACCGAGTATTTTTGAACGCTTACTATCAGACAAGTCTCGGGGAAAATGGCAAAGTAAAACTTGAACGACATCGAATCGTTATAATTGCACGGAAAAGTTAAAAACTATACTAATAAGCTCAATATCTGCATACTGAGCCAACAAAACGTAATAACTATGTTGTTTGCTATAATAATACATATGCAAAAAATAGCTACAAAAATATTTATAATTTCCTCAATTGTTTTTGGTGTTCTGGGACTGACATTTATTTTGGCGTCACCTATAGATAGTGATGGTACTTCAGATTTTAATATGATTATTTCGAAACTTTTGATGGCAACCGTTTTTGTCATCTTGCCTTCATTCGCGCTCAGTGTTGCAGGTAAGTATTTAAACGGCAAGCATTAGATATTCTCTAGCATAGGACCAATTATCTATATCTGTTTTATGCATTGAAAAATGTCGGTAATAACATATGCTTGTAATTTGTGGGTGCCATCAATGCTATAATAAGCTTAACTAATATGGTAAAGGAAGTAATTTTATGAATGATGATCCTAGCACGCAAAATCAACCAATTATCGAATCAACTACGTCAACAAGTGTTGTTGCAACCCCACCTCAGCCTACCCAACCAGTTGGTCAGTTTGCTGGTCAAAATATAACCAAGCCAAAAAAATCAAAGATACTAATTATCATTGCGTTGGTATTGGTGATTGGAGTTCTAGGTTTTTTGGGCTATTTATTAATAAACAATAGCAAAGATAATTTAACCGAGATTGTTACAGACAACTTGCTGGGCACTGGCATATCGCTGAAATATCCAAAATCTTGGGCACTCACAACCAGCTCTGGCGCAAGTCCCGCTATTAATGTTGCCAGTGTCACTAGCCCCGACAAGGCTGTTTCGGTAACCTTTAATATGGCCCAGTCAATAATTGGTTCCGGGGAGGCAGACCCAACCCTTAATGAGACGCTAGTCTTATCAGATGTAGCAGATATTTCAAATTATTCTGGGGCCTTGTTGGCATCAAGGGTGTTTAAGATGACAAACGGTTTGTATAGATATAATATTGGGACAGAAGAAAACAACGATGGCACTATGTTGCAGAAAGTTGGAGACATCACTAGCGAATACACTTCGGTTTATGGGCCAAATTGGTTGCCGGTTAGTGATTTGACCAGTTCTGAGGGCGACTTTATCCGTGTGTTTATAGCTTTAAATAATTTAAAGGACAGAGAGATAACTTCACTTGACGCTGTTAATACCGAGATGCAAAATAGCAATTACTTGACGGCAAAGCGAATAGTCCAGTCGATGTATATTAAGTAGGCAGTAAACTATTTTGTTTTTGCAGCAAGCCATTTGGACTTATCAAAGGCTAAAATGGCAATCCATACGGGCGATAAGAATATTGACAGTAGTACAAATGACCCATCTTTGCCAAATCTTTCGCCAATTCGATAAGCTGATATCCAATATAGAATCATGAACACTAGCACGCCTACATAAGGAACTAGTGTTAGAAGTGAAAGGGCGCCATGAAATGACCCCATCTCAAAAAACTTCCAGTTATTATAGAAGGGGACCCAAGCTATCCAAGGTTTAATGCCAGCTTTTTTGAATATTCTACTTAGGCAAATTGAAACGAATACGTAAGCGCCAATTGTTATTAGTAAAACAAATAATACATAAACCAAGGTTGCTAAGGCCGCTGCGGCCGCTGTTGAGTCGTCTGATATATAGTTTGAAGAACTGCCGTACAGGCCCTCGTTATATGTTGATATTCTGCTAAATAATGGTAATAAATATTCATTCATAAGCTAATTCTAACATAAGCTAATTATTTATCAATGATATCTGTATTGGTTAACAGCCCACTTCGCCCAATGGACACTTTACTACTATCAAGCTTCTGCTAATATTATTAATATGAGCATTGAGCAAATAATGGCCCTAGATTATTTGATGATTATACCGCTTTTTTTGATAGGGTCGGTCCTTCATTTTACCTATAACTGGAGCAAGCACAATAAAAGTGTTGCGATTATATCGGCCGTAAATGAAAGCTATTGGGAACATATCAAGATAGCCTTTTGGCCGGTTTTTTTGCTGTATTTAGTCGAGTTTGCGTTGGGCGGCTATAATTTTAGTTCGTTTATCCCAGCAAAGACGATTGCCTTATATACTATCCCTATTGCAATGGTGGCGATTGTTTTTGGGTACAAGCATTTTGCAAAAAAGAATATTTTAGCTATTGATATCGGCGCGTTTTTAATTACAATTGCTGTCGCTCAGACAACTAGCAGTCTGCTAATTGGTCAGTTGTCGGCTAGCTTTTTGACGATTATTGTAAGTCTGTGTTTTTTGGCATTTATTATCATTGCATTTCTAGTTTCGACAAAACATTCACCAAAAGAAACAGACTTGTTTAAGGACCCTGTTACGTCAAAATATGGTTTGAAGGGGCATAAGTAATTTTAGTGATGATAATCGATATGCCAAAAACTTGATTAGATGAAAACTAAACCTAAAAAAGTCAAAATAGACAATAGCCAAACTGAGGCCCCAGTCCCATCATCTGAATCGTTGGTCAACTCAGCTATTGATAAGCCTGCAAAGAATATCCCAAAACGGATATGTAAACATAAAAAATATTGGATATCATCTATCGTTGCAACCCTACTTGTTCGTGTTTTAATTTTTCTTTCGCAGACATGGCTGGTCCGGTCTTTATTCTCTGCGGCAAAGACCTACCCTGGAGTGTCGGTGATGGGGACATCCTTTGGAAGTTTGGACAGGGGGCAGGTTATTGATAGGCTAAACCAACTCGTGCCAAGTTTCCAGACTCAGAAAGTCACAATAAAAAACGAGTCAGACCAATGGGCTTTTGGCTTTAGCGAACTTGGGATTAGTATTGATGTGCCGGCCACAGCTGAGGCGGTTTTGAGATTAAATGATTTAAACCTAATAGATAAATATAAATTATATACTGGTGTCATTAGCTCATCGGTCGAGCCGGTTTTGTTGGTAGACGATGCGGCGTGTCTTGGGCCATTATCAACTATTCAAATTGCCGACACGAAACCAATAGACGCTTTTGTTTATTATGATCAAACTGCAAAGATAACCCCAGAAGAGAATGGCAAGAAGTATAGCCCAATATTGACTTGCCAGAACCTCGCTGGTGAATTAGCCTCTGGAAAAATTGAAGCCAATGTTAGCTTTGAAATTACGACTGCCAATGTATCGAGTGCTGAACTTGAGCCTAAAATTGCAGAAATACAGTCGATTGTTGGGACCCCACTTTCGCTTATAAGGGGAAGCTATAGCAAGATTTTATCGTCTGAGCAACTCTTAGCATTACTTGATATATCAAAGAATGATTCTGGCGTTCAAGTTGGTTGGTCGTCGTCCAGACTTGACGATTTAGTTAACGGAGTTGCATCTGACGTAAACACATATAATGGGGGCCCTGCGTTGGGCGGCTGTCAAAGATTAATTAGCTCTGGCGGTAATTGGCTTAATAAAATTGCAACAAAAAATTACATTATGGGGATTAATGCGGATAGTAACCGCACCTATGATTTGCCAGTTGATTATTATGGCCCTTCTATTAAAGATATGTCACCAGTTTCTGGTGGCGGTAGTGGGGTCATTTATTTGACTTTTGATGATGGGATGACATACGCCAATCAAATTATGAACTACGCGGCCTGCTATGGCGTTAAGGTGACATTTTTTGAGATAGGTAATAGGGCCGGTACTGATTCCGCTATCCTTGGCAGAGCAGTTAGCGAGGGTCATGCCGTACAATCACATGGGTTTGAACATGCGCCGTACGATTATGGTAGCCGTAGCTATGACTGGCAATTTAATGATATGAAGCAATCAATTGATGCAATTACTGCCATTACCGGCGTGAGGCCGACTTATTTTCGACCACCAGGGGGAAATCGAACGTCTGTCACTTATGATGCTGCCGCTGCAAATAGTTTGAAGTTGATTTTATGGGGTGTGTCATCGGCAGATACGGTGGCAAGTTTTGGCTCCAGTACAATCTGTGCCAATGTTCTAGCTGGTGCTTTTTCGGGTGCTAGTATTTTAATGCATTCTTCCAAACAGAAAACCGCTGATGCAGTGCCCTGTATTATAGAGGGGTTGGCTGCAAAAGGTTACAGCATGCAAGCTCTAAGATAATAGGTGGCGCTAGATGCCTTCGGACTTCACTATAACGCGCATATCATATTGGTTTGAGGAACTATCATAATTACCACCACAGGTAATTAAATTTAGCTGTTTTTGGATTGCTGTGTCGTGTTGCATTAGATAGGCGATTGTTTCGTCGATTGGCAGAGTCTTGATTTCAATTACCCTGAATATTTTTTCGGAATCATCCCCATATATAATACTGAAGGTGTCACCAGGCTTTAGGGCGTGCAGGTCTTTAAATATTGCATCGTTGTAATTTCCCAAAACGTGACCATCAATAATGCTAAGGCCAGCTTCGTCGGGTTTGACGCTATTCACATACCAACCTGCCAGATAAATACTATCCGGAACTGCGATTTGGTTATTTTGGTCTATGCCAACCCTCCGAATATAACCAGTTGTTTGGATTGTTGGTAGAATTATTTCTCTGGGCTGGTCATCAGCGACTTGCATAAAGAAATCTGACGAAACTGTGGCCTCGCTGGGCGTGTCGCTTGATATCGTTATGGTTGTCTCTGGGCTAGCCGTAATCGGTGCGTTGGCGTTGTGCCTGCCGACCTCAAAAAGTACTAGTTTTATTATGCCCACGGCTATCAATGATATGGCAATAATTGCCAGCAGTTTGTTTACCTTGAGTTGTCGATGGCTATTTGTTGATTCCATCAATTGAACGTTTTCGTGAAATTGCCAGGGCAATTAAGCCAATGCCAATCAGTATAATGGCCGCAATATTGCTATAGTGAACAAGACCAGTTTTTGGGGGCTCAACTAATGAGACTGTAGTAGAGCGAGTGACGGTTGTAGGGTTGCCTAATGCATCATAAGCGATTATTTTAACTTCTGAGTGATATAGTGACGTATCCCATACACATGTATAGTTTCCAGACGTATCAGCATCGTAATCAGTGCAGATTAATATGTCATCGATATAGAATTCAACTTTAACAACTTGACTCGGGTCGGTAGGCAAGACTTTAATTTGATAAGGGTTAGTTGTGACAACTTGGCCCTCATCAATATTGACTATACGCGTTTCACCACCGCCAAGGACTTCAAAGGTTGGGCCGATATAATCCTGCCATCTGAGGTATGGGTAGCCACCATTATTCAACCCATGGATGTCAATGGCCCAAATATCGAAGAAGTTCCAATCTGATAGACCCTCTGTAAATGTGGCCTGTGATTTCATATTCTCGGTCTCAGTCAATACACCTTTGCCTTCATCTGTCTGACCAGTAAGCTCGTCATAGCGCGAGTCAGAGACGGTGGCGTTAACACGGCTCATCCCAACTAAACCGCCAGTAGCGATAACACTTTGCCCGGTTACTACCCCTGCGGCGTATGTTCGTTCAATATGCCCCCCTGAATCATTAGCGCCAACTAGACCACCTACATAAGTATCACCCGTGACGCTACCTATTGCGTATGCATCATGAATCCCGATCTCGGCGTCACCCGTATTGGAACCTACCAAACCACCAACTCTATTAGCGGTACCTACAACTGCTCCTGTGGCGAAAGACTGAGTGATATTTCCATACTCGTTTTCTCCTACCAAACCACCAACTCTAAAAGTTCCCTCAACATTGCCCGTGGCGTAAGAAAATTTGATATTTGAATAATCACCATTATAGCCAACTAGTCCACCAGTGGCATAAGCTCCACTTACATCACCTCTGGCGTAAGAATATTGAACATCAGAGTAGTCATAATTGTAGCCGACTAGTCCTCCCGTGTAATCAACTCCACTCACATCACCTGTGGCGTAAGAAAGACTAATAAGTGCGTCGCTACCATTGTAGCCGGCTAATCCTCCAACGTAGTTGCCAGTGCCTGTAACGTTACCTGTGGCATGAGAGCCTTCAATAGTACCAGCCCCACTCCAGTCAGTGTTATTGCTACCAACTAAGCCACCAACATAATATGAACCTTCGACGATACCTTCGGCGTAAGAGTCGGTAATACTACCGCCATTTTCGCCAGCCAAGCCGCCAGTATAATTACCAGTTCCAGTTACATCAGCTGTCGAGAATGAATCAGCTATACTGCCAGCGCTTGTGTTGTAGCCAACTAGTCCACCTGTGTGATGGCTGTCAGATAATACAGTACCAGTCGACGAGCTATTTGTAATTGCGCTACGGTTCATACCAACTAGTGCACCAACGGTAGTAAATCCGTTGGTACCAGTTACGCTAGCATCTACTAATTTTACATTTTGGATTGTGCCGATTGAGTCTCCATCAACAGAAACTTTTCCAAATAAACCGACCATAGAAGCATCAGACTCAATCGTAAGGTCGGTTATTTCAAAATTGTTACCATCGTAAATACCAATAAATGGTGAGCCGCTTGAGCCAATTGGAGTAAAATCTATCCCAGTACAACTGAAACTGGCAGTTTGAATATAAGAATCGGCAAGTGAGACTGCATCGTTATTGATTGCCTGTAAGTTGACACAGTCGGATATTGGAATAGAAGATATTGCTCCGGCCTTACTAAAAGGAAATACAAAAAGATAGCTAAATGTTAGGCAAAGAGCCAGACTATAATAAGCTCCATTACGAATAAGCTTTTGTATATTTACGCTCATAAACCCCAAACCCCCTAACGACATTATGACACTTATACTTATAAATATAATACCTATTAGCTCATTCTTTTTCAAGCTTTTTAACAAATATAAAGGCGATAAATGCTGGGTGCCTTAGTGACTGCATAGCTGATAGGGTTGATGTGCCATTTTGGACGTGATGTTTTTTTATTGGGAATAAAGTATTATATAGACAATAAACTAATGCTTATGGGCAAGTTTTAGAGGGGTATTATGCAACCAATCAATGTCAAAAACGAAATCAAGTTTCTAAAAAAAGTTCTAGTACATCGACCGGGTAATGAATATTTAAATTTAACTCCAAGTTCATTGCAACGACTACTGTTTGACGATATCCCGTATCTTAAAGATGCCCAAGCTGAACATGACAGGTTCGCCGATGTTCTGCGGAGCGAGGGTGTTGAAGTCATCTATATGGTTGATATGACGGCCGAGGCTTTGGATGTCAGCACTGAAATTCGCGAACAATTTATTCGTCAATTTATCAAAGAGGGTGGCATTACTTCTGAAAAATTAGCCGCCCAATTGTTTGATTATTTAAATAAAGTGACTGACAACAAACAGCTTGTCGGTAAATGTATCGAAGGCGTTGATCAAACTGAAATAAAAGGCTACCGCGAAAGC
>Ga0268283_1000990_pt1 | contig 15028 bp, 5 predicted proteins | sample saktaG_13_FD_190140 | JGI IMG/M metagenome (GOLD analysis project Ga0268283, IMG submission 190140) | Saline water microbial communities from Sakinaw Lake, British Columbia, Canada - sak_2013_06_06_36m | ecosystem: Environmental > Aquatic > Non-marine Saline and Alkaline > Saline ... | reverse complement strand
TCGTAGGGGGTCGGCAGACCACGAAAAATACCGATCCCGCTATGGTGAATCTGGGAAGTCTTACCATGCATAATCTCCCTGGCATGAACGATGCGCCCGCCAAAGGCCTGACCGATGCTCTGGTGGCCTAAGCATACTCCCAGAAGGGGGACACGCCCAGCAAAGGCACGTATGGCCTCCAGAGATACTCCAGCTTCGTTGGGGGTACAAGGTCCTGGAGAGATGACGATACGTTCGGGGGCCATCGCTTCGATATCTGCTACCGTAATTTGGTCGTTGCGGAATACCCGCACATCCTCCCCAATCTCCCCGAGGTATTGGACCAAGTTGTAGGTAAAGGAATCGTAATTATCGATCATGAGTAACATGGCGTTCTGATACCGTTGTTTTAGTTGGAAATTACCCGAGTGTAGCCAGCATTCTTACCTACATCCATATCCACAGTGGTCTAACTCAAGTTGCTACCTATGACTCAACCCAATCGTCATTCCGTCAGGGATTGGCGAAATCCAGTCACGGGGAGATGAAAGTAACGTCATTTCGCTGACAGGAATTGGTGGAACAGGGAAAAATGCAAATTTAAGCACGCGATCCCAATTGACATCTATAGAGCGGAATGTTAGGGTGCAGTCTGTGAGTATTTCATGTTATTGGTTGTGTATCACCTTGATGAGTTAGCGATTCTACGAAAGTTAGCTCCCAAGGTCATTATTTATTAGGATCGAGGAGTACTGTGTGTGGGCAGAATGCTCTTGGTAGGTTTTGGAGGTTCTATTGGTTCAATGCTGCGATATGTGGTCGGTAATTATGTCCAGCAGGCGACAAAGAGCGTTGGATTTCCCTACGGCACACTTACGGTCAATATTGTTGGTTGTTTTGTTATTGGTTTCTTTTCGCAACTTGTAGATACTCGCGCAATCTTTACCGCCGAATCTCGCGCTTTTGTTTTTGTTGGTCTATTGGGTGGTTTTACTACTTTCTCGTCCTTTGGGAACGAGAGTATAAATCTCTTTCGTAATGGTGAGGATATTCTCGCACTTGCCAATATTGGAGTACATATTTTATTGGGTCTCGGTGCAGTATGGTTGGGCCGTGTTGTAGTCCACTTGATGTATCAGCAGTAATATCGTACTATCACAAAGAAAGGCCGTATTCAACGAATTTTATCACGCCCGGGTGGCGGAATAGGTAGACGTAGCGGACTTGAAAATTTGAGCACCTATCTGGGAAACCTAATAGGTGAATGTGCTTAAATTCGGTGAAGACTTCACTGTTAATACCGAGCTAAGTTTTGGATATGTTCTTGCTTGTAAGAGCAGGAGTTGATGTCTAGCCACTGAGGCTGCATTGACATTGAGTCTGAAAAGCGCTTAACGAACGGAAATCAATCTGGTATCACATTCCACGACCGTTCCAGAGCCTACTTTTCAGATCTCATTTTATATCCATTAAAAGTGTAGAGACTTGACAGGCACTGCCTACGTTGCATAAGGAGTGTGCAATAGGGCAAAGGTAAAGTCCAGACCACAAACTCTATACAGAGGTAACGAAAGTTATAGTGGTAAGAAAATCCGCTGGCGCAAGCCGTACCGGTTCGAGTCCGGTCCTGGGCACCAAAGAAGTCCAAAAACCCGCGTCACAGCGGGTTTTTTTATGTCCGAATGGTCCGCTATCATTTACCGGACTTTCTCGGGAACACCCTCTGGGCAGTGTTAACCTACTGACTCTTTAATAAGTACCGTAATGTATTGAGGGAAGAAAAGAGATATTCTTATGCCTACACCAATACTCACTACCGTTATTTACGAACAAATACTCATTCTAGCTTCGCCTGCTACTGCGACTGAAATCCAGATCGCAGCGCCGCGAATATCGAAGAGGATTTCCTCTGTAGCGGAATTTGACTTCTCACTTCCGGTGATATTGGTGGGTGATTCTCCTACGCTTTTTGATCCGACAGTCCAGGAGGCCATTCGGAAGCACCAGGCGCGTATCCTTTTCGTACTTTCCAATACTCATAGCGACCTGCCTGCAGAAAGCGGAGGAGTTCCGATTTTCGGTTTTCTCTCTCGCCCACTTCATGCTCATGTATTGGGGAAAATGCTACAAGCGGCGCAGGAAAATATGTCGTTACGTGCAAAACAGTACCATCTGGAACTGGATCTGGCCAGGGCCTTTGTCGAAATCAACGAATTGAATAATATCGGCGCAGCACTTTCGGCCCAACACGACACGTCCAAACTGTTAGAGATGATTCTACAAAAAAGTCGCGAAATCACTCACAGCGATGCTGGTGCGTTATATCTAGTGGAGGAAGATGAGAAAACTCAATCACGAGTGCTACGCTTCACACTTACTCAGAACGATAGTGTTAATGTTCCGTTCAACGCATTTACCATCCCGATTGACAAACAGCGCATATCGTCTTATGTAGCGCTAACTGGTACAAGCTTGCATATCAAGGACGCCTACGATCTACCGTCTAATGTGGAGTATGGATTTTCAAAGGATTTCGATATACAAATTGGTTACCACACTAAGAGCATTTTGGCTGTTCCCATGAAAAATCACAAGGAAGAAGTGATCGGCGTGCTACAGCTATTGAATTACAAGCCGGATCGCAATGTCAAAGTGACCCCCGAAAATGCCGAACAGGTGTTGCGTCCTTACCCAGAGAGAGCCCAACACCTCGCCTGTTCGCTGGCAAGCCAAGCAGCGATGGCGTTGGAAAACAATCGAATGGTCCATGACATTCGGATGCTGTTCGAGGGATTTGTCCAATCCGCAGTAACAGCCATTGAAGCTCGCGACCCTACCACAGCGGGTCATTCCTTTCGTGTGAAGAAACTTACCGTGGCATTTGCCCAAGCCGTGGATCGTGTAGATGACGGTTTCTATGCCAACGTAAAATTCTCCTCAGACCAGCTTCGAGAAATTGGCTATGCCAGCTTACTCCACGACTTAGGTAAAGTTGGGGTACGTGAACATGTGCTGGTAAAAGCTAACAAGCTGTACCCTTCTCAACTAGAACTACTGAATCAGCGTTTCTTCTACGTGCGTAAGGCAATTCAAGAAGACAATACTCGTCAACGTCTAGAATATGTGCTGGATAAGGGCCGTGAAACATATCTAGCTAACCTACACTACTTTGATAGTGAATTGGTTGAGCGTATTCGGGAGATAGACGAGTTTCTGCTATTCATCTTGGAATGTAATCGTCCCTCGGTGTTGCCTGCGGGAAATTTCAAACGTTTGCAGGATATCGCCACCTATCACTATAAGACATGGGACGGCAGTGAGGCTCCGTTAATTAGTCCTGATGAAACTCGCCTTCTCTCTATTCCAAAGGGCAGTTTAGATGATGCGGAACGAAAAGAAATTGAAAGTCATGTGATTCACACCTTTAATTTCCTATCCCAAATGCCTTGGACCAAGGAGTTACGTTTCGTTCCCGAAATTGCCCGAGCACACCATGAGAAACTCGATGGCTCAGGCTATCCCTTCAAACTACCTGCGTCAGAGATCCCGATCCAATCGCGGATGATGTCTATCTCTGACATTTTTGACGCACTCTCAGCCTCCGATCGCCCATACAAGCGTGCTCTATCGGCAGAAGATTCGTTGAACATTATCCAATCAGAAGTGAAGAGAAACCTACTGGATGGAGAGCTGTACCGTATTTTTCTCGCCAGTGAGATCTGGAAACTAAATCTACCGCCCCGTTAGAGGTTTCTGGCTTTTCGGGCGGGATCGGTGGTCTTCGCGCCAGTTTTCCGATATAAGCAAGCCCCACTTTCGCCTTTGCGCCCTATTGCTACCCGATTAATGACCTCACTCAATCTCGCATTTCCCGTATCTGTCCCCTACATTGTACGCGGCGCCAATCGTCCAGATCTGTTGCGGGAAGAGACGCTACCTGACCTGCTGGAGGCCACAGCGCAGCGTCTGCCTGATCAAACGGCATTAATCTTCGGTAATCGCATTCTCACCTACGCCGAACTCAATCATGCCGCCGATCGCGCAGCCCACCACTTGATCGAAGCTGGGGTAAAACCCGGTCAGTTCATTGGTCTTTGGTTACCGCGTGGTATCGATTTGCTGGTAATGCAACTAGCCATCACCAAGAGTGGAGCTGCCTGGCTCCCCTTCGATGCGGATGTGCCGATGGAGCGTATTGCCGTATGTCTCGCGGATGCGGATGCAATAGGCATCGTGCTAGCCGACGAATGGTTGGACCAAAGCATGGGATGGTCTATACCTACCTTCGGCCTGCGTGCCTTAGCGTCTGAGCCTAGTGGCGACTGGCGACGATGCGAGGGGCTGCTACCCACCCATCCCGCTTATGCCATCTACACCTCAGGTTCTAGCGGACAGCCAAAAGGGATTGTGATCAACCACCGCAGCATCTGTCACTTTTTGCGTAGCGAAAATGACCTGCTCGGGGTCTGCGCACAAGACCGCGTATACCAGGGCTTCTCGGTGGCGTTTGATATGTCCTTCGAGGAGATCTGGATCGCTTGGCTAGTGGGTGCGACGTTATGGATCAGTCCAAAGTCTTTGGTTATCGACCCAGAGGCTCTGCCGGCCGCATTAGAAGATGCCGGAATCACGGTGCTACATGTGGTACCCACCCTCCTTGCCATGTTTCCACGCGATGTAGTGGGCCTCCGCCTCATTAATCTCGGCGGCGAGACTTGCCCGGAGGCATTGGTTGAACGTTGGGCAACGCCTAATCGCCAACTCTTCAATACCTACGGCCCTACTGAAGCGACCGTATCGGCGAGCGCCGCCCGATTACAACGTGGGAAACCCGTCACCATCGGCCACCCCCTTCCGAACTACGGTTTATTGATACTCAACGAAGATGGTCTTCCGCTGGGAAGTGGTGAAGTCGGCGAGTTGTGCATTATTGGTCCAGGCGTAGCACATGGTTATCTCGGGCGGCCCGAGCTGACCCATGCGAAATTCATCCTCAACCCCTGGGCGGAGACACCGCACGAGGCGCGGATGTACCGCACTGGGGACCTGGCCAGCATTGATCAACATGGAGAGGTTCAGTGCTTCGGACGTGCGGATAACCAGGTTAAAATCCGTGGATTTCGGGTCGAGCTTGGCGAGATCGAGACACTTCTCACCCAACAGCCGGGTATCGCCACAGCGACGGTGGTAATGCGTCAGGAAGGGGGCATGGATCAGCTTGTGGCCTTTTATCTCACGGAAGGCGATACGGTGGTTGCAGCAACGGCGTTACGCACGGTCCTCAAGACCAAGCTGGCGTCTTATATGGTGCCAACTCGTTTTGAGTCTCTTTCGCAGATGCCACGTCTTGCCTCGGGCAAGATCGACCGTAAGACTCTTTGCGCGATACCGCTCCCCTCCCCTACTACAGAAGTTGGCAACGAGCCGGAAACAGCAGCGGAGGAAATTCTTTTCGCAGGTCTGGCGCAGATCTTTCCCGGACAACCAATCACACGGACGGCCGATTTCTTCGATGATCTGGGTGGCCACTCGTTGTTAGCCGCACGCCTGGTATCCCATCTCCGCCAGGATCCGCGTTTTGCCCGAATTACTCTTGGAGAGGTCTATCGACACCGCCGCGTTGATCGGATCGCAGAGGCATTAACTGCGATCAACCCAGAAACAGCACCAGCGGGTTTGGCAGGACCTACCTTCGATGAGGTTCCTCCATTTACTGTTATCCCAACATGGCATCGTATGCTCTGTGGGCTTGCACAGGCCGCGACGCTGCCATTTCTGATCTGTTTGCACATTGGTCAGTGGCTTGCGCCATTTTTTACGTACCACTATCTGACGGGCGATCCCGACGATAGTATTGTGTTGGCAGCCAATGCTTCGGTATTAGTATTTATTATCGGTCAATTACTTTCATTTGCTGTTGCCATACTTGGGGGACGCGGAGTTTTTGGGAATGTCTCGCCCGGACATTATCCATTGTGGGGCATTACCTATTTCCGCTGGTGGCTTTCCGAACGACTCATCGATATCGCACCAGCCTATCTATTGTCGGGTTGCTCACTTCAGATTAGTTTTCTACGTGCGCTTGGTGCAAAAATTGGCCGAGAGGTTGTCATTGGTTCCACGACGCTGCGAGTACCCTCACTATTGACCATTGAGAATGGTGCAAGCCTCGGCAACGCAGTAAATTTGGAGAATGCCCGAGTCGAACGCGGCGAATTGATCATCGGCCGTATTCATATCGGCCACGAAGCATCGATTGGTTCCTATGCGGTGATAGAGGGCAATACGTTGGTTGCCGAATTTGGGAGATTGGATGGGTTATCGGCCCTTGCAGAGGGTAAAACCATTGGCGCGAATGAACACTGGAGCGGCGCACCAGCGCGTTTGGTAGGAGTTGTGGATCCTTCACAGCGGCCTCGCCGGTGGCCCGTGACCGCGTTACGGCGACGTTTAGAGAGGGTGGGTTATGCCCTTGGTGCCCTATTCGTGGCTGTCCTTTTTTTCGTGCCGATCTTTCCCACCTTCATGGTCGTGGACGCGCTCGATGAGAATTGGTTAGGAGTATTAGACAAAGACAGTAGTTCGTTGGTTGTTGCCATCCGTTACTTTCTACTGGCAATTCCTGCAAGTGCAATGCTTATTCTATTGACTGCGCTATTATCGGCTGCAATTCGTTTGATGGCGCTACCGAATCTATTACCTGGCAGTTGGCTGGTGCACAGCAGCATGTATTATCGGAAATGGCTCACCAATCAGATCCAAGAATGCAGCATACACGTACTGCACGGCGTCTATGCCACCGTCTATGCTCCTTTATGGTATCGACTACTTGGGGCGCATGTCGGAAAAAATGCCGAGATCTCGACTGCCATGGGAGTAGTACCGGATATGCTAACCCTCGGTGACGAAACCTTTATCGCCGACGCGGTAATGCTTGGTGATGATGAAATCGACGGTGGTTGGCTGACGGTTCAGCCTACAGTCATCGGACATCGTAGTTTTATCGGCAACGGTGCCTATGTTCCAGACGGTACGGTATTACCGGAAAATGTACTGATTGGCGTACAGAGCTATACGCCAGCAACGGGAAAGATTCGTGAGGGAGATACCTGGGTAGGTTCACCACCGATTCTCTTACCAGCCCGAGAGACGTTAACTGGTTTTCCTGAGAATCTAACCTTCCGTCCCTCTTGGCGGAGGCGAGTCGGCCGCACTTTAGTAGAAACGGTACGCATTGTATTGCCGTTGGCGATTACCATTGGTGTCGGTTATTTGATTGTACTCACGACCTTTGATGATGCTGTGAATGAATCCATCTTTGTATTCGCACAAGACCTAGCGATTGATGGATTGTGGTACGGAGTAGGTACTTTTCTTTTTGTGTTGATCCTAAAATGGTTGCTCATTGGGCGATATGTTCCGCGTGCGATTCCGATGTGGACGCCGTTTGTATGGCTCTCCGAAGCGGTTACCAATCTCTATGAGGCCATTGCGGTACCGAACTTCCTGGATATGTTGCGAGGAACTCCGATGCTTGCCCCCATATTACGTATGTTGGGGATGAAAATCGGACGGGGGGTCTATCTCGATACCACCGATTTTACCGAGTTCGATTGCGTGGAGATCGGCGAGTACGCCGAATTGAATGCTTGGTCAGGTCCACAGACCCATCTCTTTGAAGACCGAATTATGAAGATTGGTCACGTGAAAATCGGTGCGTATAGCACCATTCGCGCCCGAGGAATAGTGCTCTACGACGCAAAGGTGGGTGATGGGGCTGTGCTCGGACCATTGACCTTGGTACTTAAAGGAGAACACATCCCACCCGGAACTGCGTGGATTGGTTCACCTGCCCAACCCGGGTGGCGGTAAAACAGACATCATCGGAAACCTATCGCAAACACGACCAGAGTATTCCTCGTTTATCGAGCGCCTCAATGCCATTGAATCTCACAGTAGTGGCAGATTGGCAGAGGAAACTCCATTAATTCCATCGGTTAGGCGGCGACCCAACTCCTGGTATCATCCGTCGATACCCATCCCACGAGTTGGGCCGTACCTAATCCAACGAGACAACCGCATGGCAAGGCTTCACCCTACGTTGCAACGCTACCTCCTCAGTGGTAGTGGAATCCTCGCATTGGTAACGAATACTAAGTTCTATCTCTTCTTTTTCGGCATAACCCTGTGGCTTTCTCTGCTGTCTGTCCTCCTGCCTGCTGCCATTGCTGCGGACCTTACCCAGCAACGCCAGGACTTTCGAGAGGCAAAGGAGGCCCGAAGTCGGGGGGATCTGCTGACCTTCAAACGTCTCCTGTCCGACCTAGTCGATTATCCCCTCTACGGTTATCTTATTTACGACGACCTTAAGGCTCGCAACACTCCTGACGGTGAGACGCAGACTTTTCTCGCCCGCTACGCGGACCTACCCGTGGCGGTAACCCTGCGCAACGCTTGGCTGAAGCGACTCGCTGAAGAGGAGCGCTGGTCCGATTTTCTGGCCAACTACCGAGAGACCCAGGAAACGGCACTCCGGTGCCTCTATGCTAGGGCGCGTTTCACCGGACCGACTGCCTCAGAAGAGAAGACACCATCCCCTCCCCAGAGCTGGAAGGAAGAGGTTCGGGCATTGTGGCTGGTGGGTAAAAGCCAACCCCTCGAATGTGAGGATACCTTTGCTCTCTGGGAGGAGACTGGTGGAATGACTCCGGCCGACCTCTGGCAACGTATCACCCTTGCTTTCAACGCCGGCAATGTCGATTTAGCAGAGGAGATTGGTGCGCGTCTATCAGATACGGATCGAGCCTGGGTTCGAGTCTGGGCGCGGGTCCATAGCAATCCTCAATCTGGATTGGACGATCCCCTACTTACCAACGATACTCCCCGAGCCCGTACCATCGTCCGTCACGGTATCACCCGCCTGGCGCGGACAAGTATCACCACCGCTACTGATCGTTGGCAGATACTGAAAGGTCGTTACTCGTTTGATGCTGAGGAACGCTGGAGCATCGAGCGGGCTATTGCCCTACGCGCCGCCTCGGACCGAAATCCCCGCGCCTTAGCTCTACTGGATCGCCTGTCTTTTACCGACAGTGATGTACGTCGCGCACGGGTACGTGCAGCTCTGTGGGAGGAAAATTGGCCCGCAGTGCTGCGTCACGTGCGTGCCCTCAAACCTTGGGAGCGGAGTGCAGACCGGTGGCGTTATTGGGAGGCCCGCGCCCTAGAGGAAATTGGCCAACCGGGAGCGGAGGAGATCTACCGCCAGTTGGTAGGTCACCGTGGCTACCATGGTTTTCTCGCGGCTGATCACTTGGACCTCTCCTACGCCTTTAATCATCGTTCTCTGCCCGTCGTAGCGAGTGACCTGGCACGTCTGGAAGCACGGCCGGCAATGATTCGAGCCCATGAGTGGTTCATCCTTGGCTATTTTCCCGATGGACGTCGCGAGTGGACGGCTGCCATTACTGGTATGAGTCCAACAGAAGTAATTGCATCTGCCCAACTTGCCGCTCGTTGGGATTGGTCGGATCGAGTAATTGCAACTCTCGGCCGCAGTCCGGAGGAAGATGATCTGGTTCTGCGTTTCCCACTAGAGTACAAGGAGCTAGTTCTAGCGCGGGCTGCAGCGGCGGGACTGTCACCTGCGGTGGTCTTTGCCATTGTCCGCCAAGAAAGTGTGTTCATGGCCGACATTCGTTCTTCCGCAGGTGCCCTGGGTCTGATGCAGCTCATGCCTGCCACGGCCACCCAAATAGCCAAGGGACTCAAGGTCCCCTACTCGGGGTCCACCACCGATCTAATCGACCCAGACCGTAATCTGCGTTTGGGAAGTACCTTCCTGGGCCAGTTGATCAATCGCCAAGGTAACCTTGCCCTGGCCGCTGCGGCTTATAACGCGGGCCCAGGCCGGGTCAAACAATGGCGACCGCAGGCAAAGATGGCGGCAGATGTGTGGGTAGAATCAATTCCCTTTGACGAAACGCGTCGCTACGTACGTAACGTACTTACCTACGCAATTATCTACGGGTGGCGTCTAAAACAACCCATCGGACGATTGACCGACCTGATGCCACCCGTAGCACCGTAAAGCCATCCAATTCAACAAGATAATCGCGGGAATCCCCTGGCTTTAGCCATGGGGTGGTTTAGGCTACTACCTCTCCCCCTCGAAAGAAGAGGAGATTACTTTACGACGGGTGCGAATCCACAGTCAGCACCTTTCCTTTTTCTTCCGCTTTTTTCCACAAGCCACCGCTAGAAAAGCAGGTCCAACCCCATTTCAACCAATTCAGCAACGATACCGCTAACCACAATGACCATGTCAGCATCAGCAACCGATAACTAATTAACGGCACACTGATAACGGTAGCGGTAGGCAACAGTTCACCGGTACGGTCTTGATACCAACGTAGAGCAGAAATGCTCGATTGATTTCCCTCGATCTGCATGTCAGGGGCAGATAACAACCCCTGTCTAACGGCGACGAATAATAAAGTCAACGAACACAACGTCAGAATACCTAAAGCGATCTGTATTCTGTTAAATCCTGGGATATTTTCTGGTGCGTGCCGAGCCCTTAGCCCTAATGCCATCAGCCAAGAAATCACAACCAATGCCGCCATTACCGGGATTTGACTCAAACCTATCAATAATAAAAACCACTGCCAATGCTTCAGCGGGGTGAGGTTCACCTTTCCCAATCCTACCGACAACAACGTAATTACCAGCAAGATCCCCCAAAATAAAACCGCTGGTCCACAACGCGGCCCTGCGGTTACCAGTACCCAACGGTCTTCTCCCAAACCGATCTCAATATGGCTATTTACACTATCCGCACCTAGATTCACTAATGGACTGTGGAAGAATGTTGTTAGCCCCGTCATTTGTAGCCAACTAATGACAATTTGTTGCTTACCTGGCTTAATCGGCAACGTGACCTCTGTTCCTTTCTGCCGAATGGGTTGGGTAACGCCATTAATTAACACTGATTGCAATATTGCGTTGTCGGGTAACTTTAACGTGTGTTGGCTGCCTTTAGAACTTCTCATCGTTAGAGTCAAATTTACCTCTTGTGACCGCTTTCCTGGTTTGAGACTTAATTCGCTATTATCAATAGTCAAAGTACGCCCGCTAATTGCCTCAGGACGACTAATCAGTAAGGTCACTTTCTCACCAGGCCAGGGCCGCCATTCGGGAAGCCAATGTCCCTGTTTGTCTTGGTGATGCACCACCGCAATACCTGATGTTTCTAAATTCCAGATCGGGCTCACATCCACTCGCCAGATCTCTGTCCATTGCATAGTTTCAGGTGCAACTAATTCCAGTTGAGATGTCTTTTCCAAAATCGATTGCCACTCAAAAAGACTGTCATGGGCAGAAATCGTGACTTGTACATTACCATTTTTCACCCGAAGATCCGGTGTAGTAACAGATTCACCCTTTAACAATGGAAATTCCAAGACCGCTGTAGAATCATTCATAACCACTTTGCTAATGCGAGTGGTTAAACGCCAATCCAAGCCTAATTCTAGTGTCCGTTCTATATTCAAAAACGCAGGCAATACACCTTGTTCAAAATGCGGTGTAGTTTGTTCAGCAGTCGATTCTTGGATTCGATTAAACTGCAATTGATCTTCCGCCACCCCGTCTTCATGTACACCCTCTACACTCCAACCAGTCGCATTGACCTTGACATAGCGTGGCTTTAACGGTAACGGTAAAGTGAATTTATTCTTCCCAGGATTCGACCCGACCAACGCAACTTCGTGTATACCGGTATCCAGTTGTAACCACAGTTGCCCTTGCTCATCGCGTAGCATGGCGGTAGCAACTTTTCCATCCACGGTTACTTGCTGTGGGAACCATTGTTGATATGCGGCAGGCAGTGGAATACCGACATTTTTCTGAACATGCGCCTGTAGATGTAGAATAATGCTCTCCGCATCAATCTTGACATCCATACGAGAAATTTGCGCACATGATGGCAGACAATCCGGTTTTTCTAATAAACGGTTTTTTAGCTCATTTAACAATTCACGACTTGGAAATTCATCCGCATAGACATCAGCCGATGGTTGTCCAAATAAAGGAAGAAGGCACAGACCCAACACCCAGTGTCTGGAAAAAGTAAATTTAAACCTTCCTGACACATTAAACATCAGCAATGACAATACGAACACCATGATCACCCGTACAAAGTTAAGCAACATGGTCGAGGTTGGGCCTAAATACCAAAAACCAACCTGTTGTTCACTGCTCACCGCACCATTCCAGGATAAATACACCTGATTCCATTGCCATTTTGGCGCGCCCTGACCAGTTTGCACATTGGCATTTGGGTCGATGCGATTAAAATTGACTGACTTTTTCGAATAGCTGGTCAGATAATCAGAAATATCGCTTTTCGCCATCGCCCTCATCACCGGGGCTTCCCGTAATTGTTGACCAGCCGATTTGGATTCTGTCATAGAAGACTCCTCCTTTTCATATGATTGCGTTTGGTCTTGTTCAGGCGAATTCATGGGTGCTTGCGCTGCGGGAGCGGAGACAGGATACTGTGCTACTTGACTTTCAGTTGATCCCTGCTGAAACTCTGCTTGGGTGATGGGTTGCCAAGGTTTTTCTAATTGTGGATAAATGCCTATCCGCACTTGCTCCACCAAAAATGGCACGACGATGATAATTAGTGCTACCCAACAAGTATTGCGATACCACTGTATCGCCGTTAAGAATTTACCAGGCGGTAATACTCTAATCAACGCTAAAGCCGATAAAATATTAAGCCAAATGAAACCCGGTGCTTCAGTTTCATGCCAAGTCAAGGCCAAACACACCAAAGCGAATCCGCCCCAGTAGGGATTCCATAAACGGCCAATCGCAAGCCCAGAGATCAATACCAGAAACAAATCGAGTAATGTCCAGCGTGAAATCCAGCTATCTGGATCATTGTCTACACCAGTTACCGCTAATAAACGCCAGCCGGGAGGTAGATTGAGTATAGTATTTACTTGTCGAAAGCTTTGTTGCCAACCCGCCGCGCTCATGTGACGAATATCGTTGGTAAAACGACTATCGGCTTTTAATGCCAATTCGCCTTTCCGTACCTCCACACCCTGTTGTTCAGTACCAGGTAATTGAGTAATTAACTGATTCTCCTCGTTTAGCTTAACTTGACCCAATTGCGTTTCTGTCAACGCATCTAATCGCCAACCATTTGTCAACTTACCTTGAATTTCATCTTGAATGGTGTAACCCTTACCGTCGGAATCCAACCATAACTTTCGTGCCAAGGTGAGATTATTCGGTTCCGGTTCTGGATCACCGCGCCGAATGACCTTAAATTTCATTGTCTCACCCTGCTCCACTTGGTAGGCAGGCAGACGCTTCCATTCCTCAGGTAAATTTGTTTGACTGGGATCTATGGTAAGCAGACCCTCAATTTCCACTAAACGTTGATAGGGTTGGGCATTGAACACCCAAACCTCATTTTTTGGCCAGTGACTATCTTTTATGGTCAAACCTAATTCCGTCAATGGTTTAGGATGCCGTGCTGATAATTCAATCCGCCAACGTCCAGGACGGATTTGTACCGATAGGCTACCATCGATTTCAATTTTTACGGGTAACTGACTTTGTAAAGAAATCGGAATAAACTCTGGCAACAAAATATGCGGAAGTTTGATTTCCCGCTGTTGACCGGATACTTCTAGCACCAAATAGGTGATCAATTGCAGAGGCACATCATCGTTAATCTGCCGGAAAACCTGCATATCTAATTTATCTTGCAGATTTTCCGATTTCCTCTGTCCGATATCGCTTTCCTTCAGCCAGATGGCACCCCCCTTAATGGCTGGATAGGCAACGGTTTTTCCACTAATCTTTAGATTGATTAGGGCGCTTGTTGCTGAAATTTGCAGGCTTTCCGGTATCGCCTCCCATAGAAACTCGCCATTAATCGTATACGAGCCGGCACTTAATTTTAGCGCCGGTCGTCCTTTATGCTCTTGTACCAATCCAGTTTGTTCATTCACGTTAACGTGTTGTGGCCAATGTTTTGCCTCACCGGGTAACGTTATCCAATCGTCGCGATAAAGTCGCCAAGTACCGGTGAAACTACCATGTTGATTGTTAAGATCCAGGCTTAAGGAAGTTGCCCAACTACATCCTTTTGCATAGTTACCATACCAAAACGGACATTCATAATCAGTTTGATCGAACAATACCCAATCAACCCAAGGTTTCAGCGATGGAGGAACTTTATCGATTGGCAAAGAGGCTGCCTGCACAGATAGGCAGGTTAAGAGTAATAAAAATAACAACAGAGTTTTGTGCATCGGACGCTCCTAACAATATTCAGTAGAATAACTCTATTGTTCTGATTCATGACGTGACAAAGGTCGGCGTGGTGCCAAAGGGGGACGTTCCGCACCACGCGAGATACGGGTCTCACTAAAACGAGTGAGTCGGGTTTCTATACGGTAATTGAGACTCTTCAAGGGATAGGTACCACCAACATCTCGCTCTCCGGCAGAAAGGTCAGTGAGTAATTCCAATGCTGCATCCACAGTGGCTACTGCGTAGACTTGGAAACGTCCCGCAGCTACGGCTTTCACCACATCGGCGCGCAACATCAAATGTTTTACATTCGAGGCGGGGATAAGCACCCCCTGTTTTTCAGTCAAGCCCCGCGCCACGCATAAGTCAAAAAATCCCTCGATCTTTTCGTTGACCCCACCAATAGGTTGCACCTCACCGTGCTGATTCACAGAACCAGTCAGCGCGAACGACTGGTGAATGGGTACATTGGCCAGAGCCGAAAGCAGCGCGCAGAGTTCGGCCAATGAAGCGGAATCGCCCTCAATCTCGCCATAAGATTGTTCAAAAACCAGACTCGCACCTAACGACAGCGGTTTCCGTTGGGCGTAGCGGGCTGCCAGAAAGGCCGACAGGATTAGTACCCCCTTGGTGTGCAGGGGACCACCCAGATCTACCTCCCGTTCGATATCGACCAGATTGCCTTCTCCGGCATGGACCGTAGCAGTGATTC
>Ga0268283_1000989_pt1 | contig 15038 bp, 11 predicted proteins | sample saktaG_13_FD_190140 | JGI IMG/M metagenome (GOLD analysis project Ga0268283, IMG submission 190140) | Saline water microbial communities from Sakinaw Lake, British Columbia, Canada - sak_2013_06_06_36m | ecosystem: Environmental > Aquatic > Non-marine Saline and Alkaline > Saline ... | reverse complement strand
CTAAGAGCGGATCGATTAAAAAATAGCACACAATATCTAAAAGGAATATAAATAATTTGAAGATGAAATTAAAAACGATTGTTATAATTGCGTTATCCTTGTTGGTAGTTAAAGTATCTTTTGCTCAAGTAAAAGCTAAGACAAAAAAAATATTGGTAAGTGGTTATGTAACTGATGTGAATGAAAAGCCTCTTGAAGGGGTCTCAATTATTGTGGATGATACCAGATCTGATGTAATGACCAATAAAAAAGGGTTTTATAAAATCAAAGTAAAGCCGGATACAAAAACGATTATGGCATATTCAATTAATCATGGAGGTATTGAGGTAAATTTTACCGGAAGAACTAAAATTAATTTTATTTTATTAGCTGATTCAACAAATTCCAACTATGTTAGTTCAGAGGAAGGTAAAATGTTTGATTATGGATATGGTAAGGTTAGTAAGAAGCACAGTACTTCAAGTATAAGTAATGTTGAAGATAATGTTATAAAAAATACCTCGTATACTGATATTTATCAAATGATAAAGGGTCTGGTTCCAGGTGTTGCCGTAAGTGGAAGACAAATAACAATACGAGGGATTTCTTCAATGAATGCCCAAGGCAATCCATTATTTGTCGTGAATGGATCTGAAATAAGTTCTATAGATCATATTAATCCAACGGATGTACAATCAATTTCTGTACTTAAAGGACCATCTGCAGCAATGTATGGTTCAAGAGGAAGTATGGGTGTCATCGTAATTACTTTAAAGAGTGGCAATAAATAAGGCATTTAATTTTTCAATCAATTAGTGTGCTTCGAGCCAATTATTCCCTGTGTTCATATCAATTACAATGGGTACATCCATTTTTATGGCGTTTTTCATTTTGTCTTCAACAATTTTTTGCACGATTGGCAACTCTGATTTCAAAGTATCAAAAACCAACTCATCATGTACCTGAAGAATCATTTTGGATTGAAGTTCTTGTTTCTCAAATTCTTCATAAATACGAATCATTGCAATTTTGATCATATCCGCAGATGAACCCTGAATAGGAGCATTGATGGCATTCCGTTCAGCGAATCCTCTAACCATGGCATTATTGGAGTTGATATCATTCAAATACCTACGACGACCCATAATGGTTTCAACATAGCCTTTTTCACGAGCCAAAACGATGGTAGATTCCATATAGTTTTTCACACCATCATATTGCTTAAAATACTGGTCAATAATTTCAGCGGCTTCTTTACGAGGAATGCTTAATCGTTCAGATAAACCAAAGGCAGAAATACCGTAAATAATACCGAAGTTGACCATTTTTGCATTTCTGCGCATATCTTTTGAAACTTCATCTAGACCAACACCATAAACCTTTGATGCGGTTGCAGTATGAATATCAATCCCATCTTTGAATGCAGCAATCATTTGCTGGTCTTTACTTAATTCGGCAATAATCCGTAATTCAATTTGCGAATAATCTGCTGCAAAAAGAATGTGGTTTTCGTCTCTTGGAATAAAAGTTTTTCGAATTTCCCGACCTTTTTCTGTTCGGATAGGAATATTTTGAAGATTTGGATTTTGTGAACTTAGCCTGCCTGTTGAGGCTACGGTTTGCATATACGAAGTGTGGATACGCCCATCGCGAGGATTTACCAATTCGGGTAAAGCATCAACATAAGTTGATTTTAATTTGGTCAAGGAGCGAAAATCCAATATCTCAGAAATAATGGGATGCTTATTTACCAATTTTTGTAAGATGTCTTCTCCGGTAGAATATTGTTTGGTCTTAGTTTTTTTGGCATTATCAATTATTTTTAAGCGATCAAATAATATCTCGCCTAACTGCTTTGGTGATGCAACGTTAAATTCTTGTCCGGCATACTCATAAATCCGATCTCTGATTTTCAATACTTCTTCGTGCAATTCTTTAGAGTAAGTATTCAGAACTTCAAAATCGAGCCTGACACCTTCTGTTTCCATCGAAACCAAGACCGGAATGAGTGGGCCTTCAATTTTTTCATACAATTCAAGCGTACCAGATTCTTTTAATTTTGGTCTGAATAATTCTGCTAATTGCAGTGTAATATCTGCATCTTCGCATGCATAATCGACCAATTGAGAAAGTTTATATTGCTGAACCTGTCGCATGTTCAGTTGGTGACCACGTTTTTTCTCTGTTATTTCATCATAACTTATTGTTTTATATTTCAAATAAGTTTCGGCTAAATAATCCATGCCATGCCTCAAGTCAGGTTCGATCAGGTAGTGGGCAATCATAGTATCAAATAGTGGGCCTTTCACTTCAATTTCGTACCACTTTAAAATTGTGATATCGTATTTGAGATTTTGCCCAATTTTTTCTATTTTTTCATTCTCAAAAAGCGGTTTAAACTCAGAGAGGATAAGCAAACATTCATTATAATTTTCAGGTAAGGGTACATAAAATGCTTTGCCAATTTCAAAGGTAAATGACATACCAACAATTTCTGCATTATTCGCATCCTTATCGGTTGTTTCGGTATCAAAACAAAATGAAGATTTTGAACTTAAGGTCTCAATTAATTCTTTACGTGCTGTTGGAGAATCGACTAACGTATATGTGTGGGCTACTGTTGAAATATTGCTTTTATCGGGAATTAATCTTTCATTTTCGGGTAATTCGCTGAACAAATCAGCATAAGTATTATTGTCTTGCTTCACCACAACGGTAGGTTGAGGTGGTTGATCAGTAAAAAATTTTTGAGCTAACTGGCGAAATTCAAGCTCATTAAATAATTGTTTAAGGACAGGAATATCCGGTTCATTGATTTCTAACAGATTTTCATCAAAATCAACCGGAACATCCAATATAATTGTTGCCAATTGTTTCGACATAATTGCTTGTTGACTGAAAGCTTCCAAATTTTCTTTGAGTTTTCCTTTCAGTTGATGTGTATTTTTTAATAGATTTTCTAAGCTATCAAATTCGCCAATAAGTTTTGAAGCCGTTTTTTCTCCTACACCGGGAACTCCAGGGATATTATCTGAAACATCACCCCAAAGGCCGAGAATATCAATGAATTGCTCGGGCCGTTTTAAGCCATATTTCTCACAAATTTCTTTTACTCCAACGATTTCGGGTTTATTTCCAAGTCGTGCAGGTTTGTACATAAAAATATTTTCTGAAATCAATTGTCCAAAATCTTTATCAGGAGTCATCATGTAAGTAATAAAGCCTTTTTTTTCAGCTTTTTTCGCAAGGGTTCCAATGATGTCATCAGCTTCGTAACCATCCATAGCGATTAAAGGAATATTTAGTGCTTTTATTAACCGAATAATATAAGGGATCGCCAGAGAGATATCTTCAGGCATTGCTTCACGATTTGCTTTGTACGCAGCAAATTCAATGTGCCGAACAGTGGGAGCTCTTGAATCAATGGCAACCCCAATATGACTTGGATTTTCGCTTTTTAAAACCTCAATCAAGGTATTGGCAAAACCAAGAATTGCAGAAGTATTTAATCCTTTTGAATTAATTCGAGGGTTTTTATTGAGTGCAAAATAAGCACGGTAAATCAATGCCATTGCATCAAGTAAGAAGAGTTTTTTTGGTTCGGCCATTTTCAATTAATTGAATTAGTTTATTGTTCTCAAATACCAGAATCATTCAGAATGAATATGAGGTAGATTAGCACCTTTAAATCAGGAATTTCTTATAAAGCAAATATACTTAAAAGATCAGGATTTTGAATCATAAATGCTTTCCGGATATTTTCAGATTTGATATTAATTTGTGGCTAATCTATTATTTTTAAGCATTTTTATGGTTAACTTTACCTGTACACAATACCTAAAATTATGGCAAAGAGAAAGCAAAAGAAAATATTTGTGCTCGACACTTCAGTTATATTGTATAATCACAGTGCCTTGCATAGTTTTGACGATAATGATGTAGCCATCCCAATTACAGTGCTTGAAGAGCTCGATAATTTTAAGAAAGGCAACGATATTAAAAATTTTGAAGCCCGTGAATTTATTCGGATTATGGATCGTTTATCGGGAAAGTTTACACTTCAGAATTGGATCCCTTTAGATGGAAAAGGCAAGGGGAGTTTCAAGGTAGTGATGAATGAAAAAAGTGAGTTGGACGCCATAAAGATTTTTGGCGAAAATAAACCCGATCACCGAATTTTAAATGCAGCGATTGTTCTTGCTAATGAGAATCCGGATAAGAAGGTGATTTTAGTAACCAAGGATATAAATCTGAGACTTAAGGCCAAGTCTTTAAGTATTCATGCTGAAGATTTTGAAACTGGAAAAGTTAAAGACGTTGATTCATTGTACTCAGGAAAATCGGTTATTGAGGATGTTGATAAAGCTGTGATTGATAAACTTTACATTGAGGGAAGTTGCACCCTGGCTGATCTTGGAGAAAAAACTTGCCATCCCAATCATTATTTTATATTAAAAAATAATCGAACATCCGCACTTGGGTTTTTTAATCCTGTGACTAAACTGGTTGAGCGGGTTGAAAAAAGACAGGCATATAAAATTTCACCACGAAATGCTGAACAGGTTTTTGCGATCCATGCCATCATGAATCCTGATGTAAAATTGGTAACGCTTCAAGGAGTGGCCGGTACAGGAAAAACTTTAATTGCGCTTGCAGGTGCACTCGACCAGAAACGTGCTTTTAAACAAATATATCTGGCCAGACCAATCGTTCCGTTGAGCAATAAAGATATAGGTTATCTGCCTGGAAATATTAAAGAAAAAATCAATCCTTACATGGAACCACTATGGGATAACTTAAAGTTCATTCAGAATCAGTACAGTGAAAGTGATAAAGAATTTAAGGTGATTACCAATGCGATAGATTCAGAAAAACTGGTGATCACACCACTTGCCTATATCCGGGGTAGAAGTATTTCAAATGTTTGTTTTATCGTTGATGAGGCACAGAATTTAACACCTCACGAAGTGAAAACCATTATTACACGGGCAGGGGAGAATACAAAAATTATTTTCACTGGTGACGTTTATCAAATCGATACGCCTTATCTTGATTCGCAAAGTAATGGATTGTCGTATTTGATAGATAAAATCAAGCACCATGAAATTTACGCACATGTTCGTTTGGAGAAAGGGGAACGATCTGAACTGGCTAATCTGGCCAATGAGTTGTTATAAAGATAGCCTCTAAATGAAACGAGGTGGCTTTAGAACGCCACCCCATTTCATTTAGAGGCTAGGAAGTAATATACATGATAAACTTAAGTATTTACAAAATCAAAAACTAGTCTATCTACTTCTTCTAATTATGCCTAACTTTACTATGTTTTACACTATAGCCAAAGTAAATCATAAATCCAATTGCCATCCAGATAACAAGCCTGATCCAAGTATCAACAGGCAAAGCTGCCATTTGAACAAAACAAATAGAAGCTCCAATAATTGGTACAGCCGGTACCCAAGGGGTTTTGAACGGGCGGTGAAGATCTGGTTTTGACTTTCTAAGTGCTATTACACTGATGCATACGATGATGAAAGCCAATAGTGTTCCAATAGAAACCAGTTCACCTAGTAAACTTATGGGTAAAGTCCCAGATATTACAATAGCAACCATTCCAGTTAGGATACTGCTAATATACGGTGTTTTAAATTTTTTATGAACTCTTGAAAAAACAGGAGGTAAGAGTCCATCTTTCGCCATGGTAAAAAAGATTCTCGGTTGACCCATAAGCATTACCAGAATCACAGAACTAAGACCTGCAATTGCCGCAATTTTAATAATGGGTCTAAGCCAAAACATATCCTTCCCCATCGCGTCTACTCCAACTGCTATTGGATCAGCTACATTTAAAGCAGTATAACTAACTATCCCGGTAAGAATAATAGCCATTAGTATATATAAAACAGTTGATATTCCAAGTGATCCCAGGATACCAATAGGCATGTCCCTTTTTGGGTTCTTTGCTTCCTGAGCGGCTGTTGATACTGCATCGAAACCAATGTAAGCAAAAAATATTACCCCTGCTCCCCTTAAAATTCCGCTGATTCCATAGTTGCCAAATTCATGACTATATGCTTTCATCCAACCCCAGAAAGAGCCATAAGCTGCTATGGGAGTAGATTCAACCTTATTAGCCGGAATGAATGGATGCCAATTAGCACTTTTAACAAACATAAAGCCTAAAGCGATGAATAAAATGATGACCGATACTTTGGTGATTACCATGAGGTTGTTAAAATTAGCTGATTCCTTAATTCCAATAACAAGTAAAGTTGTAAGCAAAGCAACAATAAACATGGCTGGTAAGTTCATTAGGCTTGTCACATGATTAAGTGAATCGACACTGATGCCAGAAGCCTGAATTGTTTGCGTTAGATTTTCAGTTAATGGTTTCCAACCTTCATTGGGCACATTTACCATCACTGTTCCTGAAGCTTCAATCAACTGAGGCGGTAAAGAAATATTAAAATCTTTTAAAAAGCTTACAAAATAACCGGACCAGCCAACAGCCACTGTTGATGCAGCAAAGAGATATTCGAGTATCAAATCCCAACCAATGATCCAGGCTATAAATTCACCCAAGGTAGCATACGAGTATGTGTAAGCACTACCTGCTATGGGAATCATAGAGGCAAACTCAGCATAACATAAGCCTGCAAATCCGCAGGCCACTGCTGAAATTATAAAAGATAAAACAATAGCCGGCCCCGCATACTGTGCGGCTGCCTGACCAGTTAGTACAAAAATCCCTGCACCAATAATAGCACCAATACCAAGTGTTGTAAGATTAAGTGCAGTTAGGGATCTTTTCAAACCACCCGATTCTGTTGACTCCTGGAGTAATTGGGCAAGTGGTTTGGTTAGGAACAATTTACTTCTCGACATAAAAAACTAATTAGAGGTTATTTAATGAATGCAAAAATTAGATAAAAGCAATGACTATAATTAAGTTTAATCACCAGACTATAAACATTTTACATTTAAAGCACCTGTCAAAAAATAATTAGAATCCAGTAAAAGTGTCCTTCAAACAATTACAACATTAATCTCCTTATTCATTAACAACCTCTGCATGGGTTCTTATTTAGCATGCAAATGTACATCTCGAAATTCTGATTTTTCAGATCTGTTGAAAATATATTTTTATGCAAAATTTTATTCGCTAATTATAATTTTAAATTGACGGGAAGAAATATCTAATGCAGATAATTTAAGAATAAAATTCAATTCTAGATTATTACCGTGTGGATGAAAGAGGTATGAATGAAAATATTATTATAGCATGATATGCATCACTTCTAACATAACAGAGCACATTTTGAAAATAAATTATTTCTATCGAGATGCTTTAAAGGGGGTTCTGAAATAGAATTGAAATAAACCCAGTTCAAAAATTAAATCTATAAATTAAAAATATTTCAAGGGACCACGTATAGATTTTATAACTCTTCAAAAATAACAGTCATCACTGTACGCCCAACCACGCCTAAACTTATCGGATCGATTGTAGAAAGATCATCTCCAGTAGTATGCCAATATTCAAAAAATCCGGTTGGACTGTTGTCGTCATAGTCGATAATATCGATGGTAGGGATATTCAAATATTCGTTAATTGCGACATGGTCATCAAGAATTGAACCACCGGTATGAGATTTAAAATAATCGGCATAGCCTAATTTTGCTGCTTTTTTCCATACCATATCCATGATGCCTGGTGCATAACGCATTGAGGTGGATTCTTTTGCAAAGATTGGATCTGTGGCACCAACCATATCTAATAAAATTCCAAACCGGGCTGTATAATTAATTTGATGTGGATTTTTTGCCCAATATTGAGAACCCAATGCCCAACTATCGTTATTCCCATAACTACCCGAATCTTCTACATCAAACAAAACGATGTCGATACCTGCCGAAGTATTATTTTGTCCTAAATGGCGCGCAATCTCTAATAAAACACCAACACCACTGGCTCCATCATTAGCTCCTAATAATGGTTTGTCATGATTTGCCGGATTAGTATCCTGATCAGCATTCGGACGTGAATCCCAATGAGCAGAAAGCAAAATTCTGTTTTTCTTTTCAGGTTGAAAAGAAGCAATAATATTTTTGCCTTCAATAATTTTTCCGTCAGCCAACCTTGTTTTAAATTTTTGAATTTGAACAGAAGCACCAAATTGGTTCAACGTAGTTTCGAGATAAGAAAGACAATTTGCATGAGCAGCTGATTCTGGAACCCGCGGTCCAAAAGATAATTGTTGAGCTACAAAAAAGTAAGCCGAATCGGCATTGAATGAAGGAATGAATATTTTTTCTTTTTCAATGGCTGTATTTGTTTTTTTTTCAGATGGTCTTGAATTTCCACAAGCAACACCAAATAGTAAAATGATGCTGAATGTTGATGCTTTGAAATAAGTTGTTTTCATTTTGATAGATTGATTAATGTAGAGGGTGCTCCAAATGCATCCTGTGATATAATTTCATTTATGGGTTTTCTTTCCCGATCCGCATTTTCGGATACCTGCATTCGAGCAGGCAAAATTGTAGGGTCACCCAAATAACCCAAAGCAATGACCGTTAATGGCTCAAAGTTGTTGGGGATTTGTAACAATTCGATGGCTTTTTCTTTAGAAAAACCAGCCATTTGATGTGCATAAATACCATCACTCATTGCCTGAAATGTAAGATGTGCAACAGCTTGTCCAACATCATATTTGAAAGATTTGTTTTCACTACCATCTTTTCCTGTTCTTTCACCACAACTTAGTATTAAAATCGGTGCATGAATTGCCCAAAGCTGATTGAATTCAACCAATGTTTCAAATATTTTCTGATAGGTCGCGTCGTGCTTTTTGCCTATTATAAAATGCCAAGGCTGAATGTTGCTGGCGGATGGAGACCAGCGAGCTGCTTCTATTAATTTCAAAAGTGAGTTATCGGAAATCGTTTTTTCACTAAAAGCTCTTGGACTCCACCTATTTGCTAAAAGATGATTTATTTTAATGCTTGTTTTTGCTGTTTTTGTCATTTAATTAAAAAGTTAATGTAAAAGTGGTTCCATCTTTTGGGGTTGATCGTACGGAGATTGCTCCTTTATGAAGACTCATAATTTGACGTGATAAACTTAAGCCAATACCTGATCCGGTTTTTTTAGATGTAAAGAAAGGCATAAATATTTTATCTAGAATATCAGGTTTGATACCGCTACCATTATCCGAAATTTCTATTAAAACCCTTCCTGAATCATTCTTATAAGCCATAATGAATATTTGTGGATTCTGTATTTCGCTTACAGCATCAATGGCATTTAGCATTAAATTAATTATCACCTGATCAATCAAATCGGGATCGGCAGTAATTTTCAAATCATTTGGCATAACCTTAGCAGTGCATTGGATTTTATGATTATCCATTTTTGGCTTCATCAGTTCAGAAGATCGTTCGAATATTTCCTTTACTTCAAAGTATCGGAAATTTGGTTTTGGGATACGTGTAAGGTTTCGATATATTTCAACAAAATTTAAAAGTCCCTGACTTCTCTTTTGAATTGTTTTTAATGCACTACCAATTCCTTCCATATCTTCCTGATCAAGCTTTTTTAAGCTAAGATCAGCTTCCGGATCAACAAACATCATTTCTTGTACTGTTGATGCCAGAGAAGATATGGGAGTTATGGAATTCATAATTTCATGGGTGAGTACTCTGATTAACTTTTGCCACGATTCAATTTCTTTTTCCTCTAACTCGGCGTGAATATTTTGTAAGGCAATTAAAGTGTATTCTTGACCACGCATGCGAAATTCAGTTGCATAAACCGACAATTGTAAAAGCTCATCTTTAATAAATAATTTGATTAAAGTATTATCGCCTGCTTTCATTTTATAAAGCATTTCAGGCAAATCTTTTTTAATCAGTTTTAAATCATCAATGTATCGAAGATTTGATATTTTAAATAATCGTTTCCCGGCAGTATTTATGATGTCAACTTTCCCATCTCGGGTGAAAGAAATAATTCCTATGCTTACATGCTGAACAACCGTTTGGAGATAATTGAAGTGTTCTTCTTTTTCGGCACGGTATCTTTTAAATTCATTAATAATTTGATTAAACTCGTTATTCAACCCTTCAAAACTTTTGCCCATTCCTTTATCAGAAAATGAAGTTGCAAAATCGGCATGTCGGATACTTTCGAGGAATTTCCCAAGTTTTTTATTTGTGTTTTCAACAAAGCGTATGGCACTTATAACCTGAGCAATGATTAGTGCTCCTAGAATTAAAAGACTGATTAAATATTTTTCAAATTCTGCCAGATAAACCAACAGAAAAATGGATAAAGTGAGTAAAATAATTCTGGCAATTACCAGAAAACGAAATCTATTATAAACCATATTTTTCGATTCTACGATACAAAGAAGCTCTGGTAAGTCCGAGTTCTTTTGCCGCTTTACTTATGTTGCCTCCATGCTTATCAATCACCTTTCTGATGAGCATTTTCTCTGTTTCTTCAAGATTCATATTGGATGGCAGGCTATCCAAGTTGTTATCTAAATCATTTTGAGAAATAAAGAAATCATTAGGCTCTAGTAAATCGGATTCACTCATAATAACGGCTCTTTCTACAGCATGTTGTAGCTCCCTTATATTTCCGGGCCATGTGTGTTTTTCAAGTCGCTTTGTAGTACTAGCGTTTAATCGCTTTTTACTTATTTTATATTTTTTGCAATAAATATCTAAGAAGTGATCAACCAAAAGAGAAATATCTTCAACTCGTTCGCGCAAGGCGGGTAATTGAATTTCTACGGTATTAATCCTGTATAACAAATCCTGACGAAATTTATTTTCGTTCACCATTTGATAAAGTGGCATATTGGTGGCACAGATTAAGCGAACGTCTATCGGAATTTCTTTATTGGTTCCTAATCTGACTACCTTTCTGTTTTGTAGTACACTTAATAATTTTGATTGTAAGCTGAATGTAAGATTCCCGATTTCATCCAAAAAAATAGTCCCTTTATTAGCAGCCTCAAAGCGTCCCGCACGATCTTCTTTTGCATCAGTAAAGGCTCCCTTTTTAAATCCGAATAATTCACTTTCGAATAAGCTTTCGGTAATTGCACCCAAATCAACACTGATAAAAACCTGATTTTTTCGGTTTGATGCACGATGAATGGCTCTTGCGATTAATTCTTTACCGGTACCATTTTCTCCTAATATTAATATATTGGCATCAGTAACAGCCACCTTTTGAACCGTAGTTAAAACCTTTTGCATCGATTCCGATTCGCCAATCAAATCTCTATAGGCATGGTTTGTATCAGCAATTAAAACTTTTTGTTTAGATCTTAAATCCTCTAACTCTACTTTTGATTTTTTTAATTGTAAAGTAGTAGTTATAGTGGCCAAAAGTTTTTTATTTTCCCAAGGCTTTAATAAGAAATTTGTAGCACCTTCTTTAATTCCCTGAACAGCTAATTCAATATCTCCGTATCCGGTAATTAATATAACAATTGAAGTTGGATCAATTTCCAATATCTTATTCATCCAATGAAATCCTTCTTTTCCGCTAGTCGCGTCGGGTGAGAAATTCATATCCAGAAGAATCAATTCATAACTCTCATTCCTCAGTAAATCAGGAATGTTTGCAGGATTAGCTTCCGTGTGCACAATATTAATATGTTGTTTAAGAAATAATTTGGCAGCTAAAAGCACATCCTGATCATCATCTACAATTAAAACTTTGGCATCTAATTTCTCCATAATTTAAAGGCAAAAAATTGAATGAATTTAAAGATTATGGTAAAGGTATAAATTCTGTTCGTATTTGTACAAAAAATTGAACGATATCGAACAATTTGAGTTGATGCAATCATTCATACCTTCTGTAAATATCAGAAAAATAACACATTATAATTAGTGGCATGCATTTAGTTAAATAGTGTTAAAATATTAATTTTTAAGAAATGGACAGAGCAATTGAAAAGAAAACATGGACGCCTAAAAGAATCGCAAGTATTATAGCTATAGCAGCATTTTTATTTTTTATTTTTTATTTATTATTCCTTAGGGATAAGTCGAGTAAACTTTATGTAGATAAAAATACATTAACAATTGCACCTGTTTTAGCCGATAAATTTTTAGAGTTTATCCCAATTGATGGGGTTGTATTTCCCAAAAACACAAATTATATTGATGTTGCAGAGGGAGGGGTTGTTGAAGAAAAATTTGTTGAGGATGGAGCCATGCTTAAGGTCGGAGATACCATCGTTAAGTTAATGAATTCGCAAATGGAATTGAGCAATATGGAACAGGAAACCAGAATGCTTGCCGAAATCAATAATTTATCAAACACCAAACTTGCTCTTGAGCAAAATAACTTTTACCGACAAAAGGAAATTGTAACACTCGAATATACCATCGATAAAGCAAAGATTGATTTTGATAGAAAAAAGGGTTTATTTGATGAAAAAGTAATTTCTCCAAAAGAATTTGAAGATGCAGAACGGGAATATAATTTTAACATGAAACAGCTAAAGATTTCTCTCGAACTACAACGTTTAGATTCAATTACAGGAGCTAATCAAACCCGATCGATCAATACATCACTTAGTAGGATGCAGCAAAATATCCAATTGCTAAGAAAAAATATGGAAAATGCCTACATTAAAGCACCTGCTTCAGGAAAACTTTCTTCATTTAATGTAGAAATAGGTGAAACAAAGAGACCTGGTGACCGCCTTGGACAAATCGATATGCAGGATGGGTTTAAATTAAGAGCTAATATTGACGAAAGATACATTTCCCGTGTTTATGAAGGACAAGGTGCAGAATTCGATTTCAATGGGGTAAATTATCCACTCGAAATATTTAAAATTTATACAGATGTAACCAATGGCTCGTTTCAGGTTGATATGCATTTTGTAAATGGATTTCCCGAAAGCATTAAACGTGGTCAAACCATTCAATTACGCTTGAAGTTTAGTGGCGAATCAGATGCAATTATCATTAAACGTGGCAGTTTCTTCCAGGAAACCGGAGGCAATTGGATTTATGTTGTTGATCCAACAGGAAGTTTTGCTATAAAACGATCTATCAGATTAAACAGACAAAATACTAATTATTATGAGGTAATGGAAGGTTTGCAACCGGGTGAAAATGTTATTGTATCTTCATACGATTCATTTGGTAGTAAGGACAAACTCATTTTCAGGTAGAATCTTTTATATCTTTCGAAAAGCAAATAATATTATTATATAAAAACAGATAACATGTTAAGAACAACTAATCTATCAAAAGTGTTTCGAACCGACGAGGTTGAAACAACTGCATTAAACAATGTATCCTTCGAAATTAAAAAGGGCGAATTCGTAGCAATTATGGGTCCTTCCGGATGTGGAAAATCAACATTATTAAACATCCTTGGATTATTAGACAATCCAACAAGTGGAGAATATTTTTTCCTCGAAAATGAAGTGGCAAAACACAGTGAAAAACAACGTGCCAAACTTAGAAAAAACAATATTGGCTTTGTTTTTCAAAACTTTAATTTGATTGATGAACTCAATGTTTTCGAAAATGTTGAACTTCCTTTAATTTATTTGGGATATAGTGCAAGTGAAAGAAAAAAGCGCGTAGATGAAGTTTTGGAGCAAATGCAAATCATTCATCGTAAAAAACATTTTCCACTTCAATTGTCAGGTGGACAGCAACAAAGAGTTGCCGTTGCCAGAGCTGTGGTAGCTAAACCTAGTTTGATTCTAGCCGATGAGCCTACAGGTAACCTTGATTCAGCTCATGGTGAAGAGGTTATGAATTTACTTGAAGGCTTAAACCAAAGCGGTACAACCATTATCATGGTTACCCACTCACAACGCGATTCTGAATATGCTCAAAGGGTTATCAGGTTATTCGACGGCCAGATAATTAATGAGAATATCAAAAGTGCTGCATCAGTTTAAAAGCAATTGGAAATAATTCCTATTTGTTTAGAAATGCATTCGTGCCAGTAAATAAATAGTGTATTTTTTATCGAAAATGCTTCTTTCCTTGTGTTTTGTGCTTCTGATAGGTTTAGCACAACAGACACAGTGAAAGAAGTTTTTTTGTCATAGAAGGCATAAAACCAGGTTATTAACATGTGAAATTGGATTGAATAATTATTTAATTATTAACACTAAAAATTATTGTTATGAGAGAAGTAGTTGTATTAATACCGGATATCGACAGAGAACAAAACGTTGAAATAGATGTACGAATCAATGGACGTAAAAAAACCATGGAATACCGTGTTGAATTATTGGATTGGGAAGGAAATAATGTTCCACCAGAAGATAAAGTTCAGGTTCTTCGTCATAAAATTGCAGCTTATGACAAGGATTGGGAATTGGTTGAAATTGGGGCTCCAACGGATCAAAACATTCCACTTATGTTCAGAAAAAAAACTGACAAATAGGAATGTTTATATTCCACAAAAACAAGTATTTAACTAACATAGATAAATCGAATAAGTAAATGTTGATTGGAGTCATAGGTAAGAGTATTGTCCTCGAATTGTTTATGGCAGACAAGGAAAACGAAAATGTTTTTTTGTAGTAAAATGGAATATAAATCGTCTAATGAATTTAAAGGGTGTTTTTTTGAATCCATTTTGTAACTAAAATTATAATTTGTAATCTAACAGATAATCGTTAAAACCTATAACCATGATTAAAAATTATTTTAAAAGTGCTTACCGGAATATTATCAGAAACAAATTTTATTCATTCATCAATATTCTGGGGCTGGCCATTGGATTTATGGCCACCATCATTATCTTATTGTATAATCAAAATGAGTTAAATTATGATAAGCACAATAAGAAATATGATCGAATCTATCGACTCGAATCGCATTTTACCATTTCCGGTAAAGATGATCTTTTTGCCGTAACCTCTGTTCCATTGGGGCCTGCGTTCAAGGTTGAGTATCCCGAAGTAGAAGAGTTTGTTCGACTTTTCGGTGGTGATGGGATGTTGATAGAGATTGATAAGAATCAATATTATGAAGACCGTCTGTTCTGGGCT
>Ga0268283_1000988_pt1 | contig 15064 bp, 18 predicted proteins | sample saktaG_13_FD_190140 | JGI IMG/M metagenome (GOLD analysis project Ga0268283, IMG submission 190140) | Saline water microbial communities from Sakinaw Lake, British Columbia, Canada - sak_2013_06_06_36m | ecosystem: Environmental > Aquatic > Non-marine Saline and Alkaline > Saline ... | reverse complement strand
ATTGGTGGAAGCGGCGAGAAAGATTGAAGAGCAAAGAATTATCGAGGAAGCAGCGAAGAAAGCTGAAGAAGAGAAGTTGTTGAGAGAAGCTCAGGAACAAGCGCGTCAGGCGGCAGAAGAGGCTAAGCGCTTGGAAGAGGAGGCGGAGTTAAAAATAGAAAGAGAGAAGTGGGCAAAGCTAGCGGAGGAAGAGCTTAAGTCCAAACAGTTAGCAGCTAAAGCTGAATTAAATGCACAAAAAGATAAGGCCTATGCTACAGAGGCATTGCCATCAAGTAGAATTTGCTCTGGAGCAATATTTCTTAGAGCAATAGATAAATTAATCGGTGGTAGCAAGCAGATTAACGAAATTATTTGCGATAGAATGGGTAAAGATCCGAAAAATTTTGTGGCTTTAACTGAAGCCGTGATCTTTAAGTCTTTATTTGCTAGTGGAGACCTTCTTTTGCTAAGTTCATTAGTTGGGCAGCAGATAGCTCAAGAAAATCTGGATAATTATTGCGCAGAGATTAAACAAATTAAAACCATAAGATTAGATATTGCCAGAATAATTGCCAATGTTTTTACACAAGTTCGGGGCGTAAAAGTGCATTTTATCGACGGGAGCATTGTTTATCTTGATGGCCAATTGCACACACTTTGGCAAACTCCATATTCACCACATATTTTTGCTGATGCAATTTATAATCTGAAGGGTAATTTAAATAAATGTTTTTTCCAAAGCCAGCCTTTGGTTTTTTTAACTGCTCCAGGATATGATTCACCAACAAAGGAATTTTTTAATTTGCTTTTGAATTTAAACTCGGCTGACAAAAAACCGGATCGTTTAACTTTATACGGAGATAAATTAGAAGACCTCGAGACTATTTCTTTAAATTCTACAAATAATTATTCCTTTGTATTTGGCCTATGGCCGTGGCAATTTATGACTAGCAGAAAAATAAAAAAAATTGGTGATTTTAAACCGGAAAAGGTTGAAGGCGTTGAAAAAGAACTATATTTAGCAGAAATCGAGGTGGATTTATTGTCTCCATCAACTAATCAGAGTGCGATTTTTCGCGGGTGCGCAGTTAAAACTGATCTAAAAGAAAAAATACGCGTAGTTATCTTAAGTAGCGATCGAAATTTAGTAGATCTAAATAAAATGGCGCAAATATATCTTAACCATTGGCCTAATCTGGAGGAGGGTTTTGGTGATTTTAGCCGCAAAGTGGAAGTTTTTACTTATGCCGGGAGTACGCATAATTTTTTCTCGACGGAAGATTTAGGGTTGAGTAAATCAGGGACCAGTTTAGAATTAGAGGAAGCCTTTGCCAATTATATTAAAATATTGGACGCTTATTTACGTTGGCATTTTTTACCAGCAGAATTTATCGGAAAAGACATGTCTTTTATGAATCAGAATCTTTATGAATCTCAAGTTAAGCTTACGGATAACCAGGTTAGAGTGACAGCGCAGATGCCCATAAAAGATTTGGAATATCTTTTGCATCGGCTTAATGAGCGTCGGATAAATTTTGGGCCCGACAAGGTGTTTTATTTTGAAAACGCTTTCAAATAGGGGCTATTTAGCCTTGATTGGCCGCGGATATGGTGGTATATTTTAATTGCGAATGTGTCGATAAAAGGTTAAGCAATTAAAAGAAGGTAGAAATATGCGAAGGATAAATAGCGGCCAGAGCGTTGTTGAGTATACTATTATTTTTGCGATAGTGGCTGCATTGTCGGTAATTATGGTGGCCAATATCCCCGGTATTTTTAGCGGGTACGTGACAATGGCGACAGGAAGAATGCGATGATTATAAAAAAGATTAGAGCGCAAAGTGTAATAGAATATACGATGCTGATTATTATCGTCGCGGCAGCATTGACGGCGATGACTACCTATATAACGCGCTCAATGAATGCGCGTTTAAAACAGGCGCAGGATGAATTAAATTATTACGCACAGGAATAACTTTAAGGAGGTGTGGGATGAAAAGATCCGGTAAGGGGCAGAGTACATTGGAGTATGTAATTATTTTGGCGGCTGTAATTGGGGCAATTATCGCGATTGCGGCGATGTTTAAGCCAAAACTAGAGGGAACATATGGCACTTTAACCGATAAGATGCAAAGCAAAGTGAGTACTGTAACATTCTAAGGAGGTGAAACAATGTTAAGATTAATGAGAAAAGGCCAGAGTACGGCGGAATATGCGATTGTTATCGGGCTAGTTATTGGAGCAGCGGTAGCAATGCAGATTTATGTAAAGAGGGGGATACAGGGAAAGATAAAAAATGCGGTAGATTATAATGACCCAGCGGCTACGATGATGACAACTTCACAGTATGAGCCGTATTATTCGACGTCCAGCATGACAGCTTCGCGTACTGCTACTGATTCGGAAACTGTAGCGACCGGAGGTGGGGTTGCTAGAACAACGTCAGATACAACGTCTCGGACAGGAACTACTGGTATAGGCGCAGTGCAATAAGGAGGAGGAAACTATGCGTAAATTTAGTTTGCGTGGACAAAGCACACTAGAGTATGTTATTTTGATCGGTTTTGTGGTGGCGGCATTAATTGCTATGGGTATTTACATGAAGCGTGGTTTTGAGGGGAGATTAAAAGAGTCTACTGATCAGGTTGGTCAGCAATATTCTGCGGGTAATACTACCGGCACGACAACGACAACGACTAGTTTTGCTCAATCAGAAGCAGTTGCAGCTGGTGGCGTTACAACCACGAATATTACTCAGAACCAGCAAGTTAAGACAGGCAGCGAGACAATCGCAGCTCTGGCGCTTGAGTAAAACCTAGTTTTTTATGGGCGGGGTGATAAAATGCGCCGAGGAATGGTTACTTTTGAGTATGTGTATATAATCGGCTTAGCCGCCGCGGCTCTTATCACGATGATGATTTATATCAGTCGTGGTTTCCAGGGGAATGTGCGTGCGGCAGCTAATCAAATAGGAGCAGAGCAATTTGATCCGCGAAATACAAGCATAAATAATGTAGAGATAAAACATATGGAAGTTTTAGGTACTTCAGGAAGTAGCTCCACGGTAGTTTACGGCACTGAAGATGGATCTACTCCAAACGCAACAACAGACTCTAGCGAGAATACAGATCAAACAACAGTTACTATAACTAAGCATACGAATGAAGGCTTAGGAACATTTGCAAATGACACTTGGAATTAAAAATGAAAAAGCTAATTTATTTGCGCGGGCAAAATCTTACAGAAGTTGCAATCGTTATTGGCGTGGTGGGCCTAGTGTGGGTTGGCATACAAGTTTATGTTGCGCGCGGAGTTCAGGGCAAACTAAAGAATTTAACTGATAATATGATCGGGACTGAGCAATCAGCCTATACGCAGGATGTTTCAGGATATGAAATTAATACCTCGGATTCTGTAGTGACGATGCGTTCTAAGATGAGGGCGACAGAATCTACAGCTGGGGTAAAAAGTTTAATTTCAGTTGAACCTGAAATTACACAACAAACAATTATTACGCAGTCCAATGATTAATAGGGGCTTTTAAAAAAAACGGATAGCGATTATTTAGTGAGGATAAAATGCTTCAAAATAGAAAGGCACAAGCAGCTACGGAGTTAGTCGTTTTGGGCTCATTGATTATTCTGGCTTTTTCCTACTTGATTAACTACAGCGAAAAACTCAATCGACAGCAGGCTAATTTACAGCAAACATTCCGCGCAGCTTTAAAAGAGGCAAGAGGTGCTAATAATTCTGCTTCCTATACTAAATTGGCTTTCAGGAGGATGGCTAGTGTATCAAGCCCGATGGAGTTAGGCCAACTGCAGAGCTTTAGTAGCAGTGCTAATGTTTTTTGGGGGAATGGCTTAAATGAAGATGACGGAGTATATAAGTATCAACTAAACGAGGGTGCTGCAATAGATACTCCTCCTCAAAAGTATCCTGCTGACCCAGCTGCCGCAGGAGATACTAGTGGAGATACCGAAAAAGAGCTTGAAAGCGCAAGCACAACACCTCCGGCAGGAACAGTTGAAACTAGCAATAATACATTTACTAACCGGACAGTGTCCGATGTTACTTTTACTAAGCGGGGCAACGTTACAAATAAGACGCTTAGCGCTACAGATATTTTGCAGGCGGATGTAACAGCTAGTGGTTCAGAGTATTCTTTTACACAGAGCTTAGGAGCAGGCGGAAAATATTATCCCGGAACAGGTAATAAATTAAATAGATCAAGGAGTATGCAATAATGAGAAAAGCTCAGGCAACTCTTGAGTTTACTTTAATTTTTGTTATAATGGTATCGTTACTTCTGGGGTTACTTAGCTTGTGGAAATGGTCGAGTGATAATATAGTTAAGCGGCAGCAAAGTTATAATGCCAGTCGGTTAGGGGCAGGCTCTAGTTCTCCGGGCGAGCCAAGCGGTAGCGGCATGTTTCAGGCTAGCGCCTTAGAGCTTCAAAGTAATCTTGGCACATTTAAATAGGGGAGGTAGTTTTGTTTTTCTCCTGGTATTTTAAAAATAAAAATTTTAAACAAGGGGGTAATTTACGAGGACAAATTGCCCCCTTTTTATTGGTAACTCTGGTAGTATTGCTTGCTTCAGCCATAGTTACAATTAATATCGGCAGAGTTTCTTTGGATAAGACCGCGGCGAATAATTCTGCGGATGCCGGGGCTTTAGCCAGCGCTTCCGCGTATGCGGGTGGGTTTAATTCTCTGGCTTCGATGAATGAGACTGTTCTATGGCTTACTTATCAACAAAATCGCGTTGTGATGTACAATCTTTATACTCAAGCTGATGAGATAATTGATTTAGCAATAATCTATGGAGCAACCTCGCTGGCATTAGCTCTTGCGGGCTATTATGCGGTACAGGCTGCTGTACCAATTTGTCCGTGGGGTCTTAATTTAGGCTATCTTGTATCTATGGTACTTTATATTGCATCCGCCGCGATGTGTGTAAAGGCCGCGGCTGAAGTTCAGAAGTTTGGCGTTCTTTGTAGTTATATGCGTTCTATAGTAGATAGCCACTATGAAACTCAGAATGCGAGTTATAAGACAATTTGCGAGAGCATGCAGAAGTATCGAACTTCCAGTAATGATGTGGGCTACTCATTTAATTTTAATAATGCGAATATTTATAGCAAGCTTTCGACCAATCAGGCAGATCAGCTCGCTGCCTGGTTTTCTGCGGAAGGCTATACCTCTGGAAGCTATAGTTGGCAGGATAAAATTTCTCAAACCCACACTGTAAATGCAGATGTAAGTGTTCCGGGTATAAGCTCTTATGAGCTTCAGAAGACTGAGTACAGCTATACAAAGGAAGGGGACCTTATTGATGAGATGATCAATACGGCTAATACTGTAAATATAATTTTTAATGTAGAATCAATGCTTTTGTGGATGGCAGCGGGGTGGCTAGCCGGGATGACAGTTGTTTCTTTCATCTCCTTTATTTCTTATTGGATAGGTGTTCCTTTATGTTGTTGTATTATTACAACTCCGGCTGGATTAGCCTGGATTGCATGGGCAGAGTTAGAATGTGCCTACTTATGGGGTATGTGGGAGTGGTGCGTTGCACTAAGTATCGCGATTGTAGGGAATTTAATGTTGGTCGCTGGCGTCGGCGGTGCTGCTGGGCTCTATTTTTTAAAAGATTCAATGCAAAAAGCTTACGAAGGTTTTTTTATGGACGGTATTTATTCTAGCAGTGGCTGTGGGGATGTAGATGATATATTAATGGTAAAGATAAGCAGCGTAACATTGCCTACCTGGGAGACTACTTCTTGCGCAGAGCAGATTCATCCTGGCACAAGCAGCGGGATATTGAGCACAGTTTATCCGACAGTGAGAAGTTGTGCTCGGGCAACTTTTGATAAAGATAATGTTGGAGGAGCAGCGATTGGTGATTTTGCGCAAGATTATGATGCGGAATTGACAAGCGCCAATTAGTTATCAGGTACATTATTAAGGAGGAAGTATGAGAGTTAAAATGGCGGCAATATTTATGGGCATTTTTATGTTCGGCTTGTTTATATCTATAGCTAATGTTTTTGCATCCGGAGAAATTCCTTTGCCCCGCGGCGCTATTCTCGTGAAGGAGCATGACCTGGGGTCTAAAATGCAGCAGGTTAAACTTAATGTTTATAAGATCTCCGCATCAGCAGAAGAAATAAAAAACTTCTTTTTTAAGGAAATGAAAATCGCTGGGTGGCAAGGAGAAAAACAAAAAGACGGGGCGTTAATGTTTCAGAGCAGCCAGGATATTGTTTTGGTTGTCGCGGCGCCACCGAGAAAACCTGGATCGCCAACCATGTTTTCTATCACTAGAAGTTCAAAAATTACTGAGGAGCAGCTAGCTGCTTCAAAAAAAGATAAGCCAGATACGCTTTCCTTTATGCCGATATATCCTAAATCTAAGCAGTTGCTACTTATGGATTTGCCATCTAATGGAGTTTCAGCCAGCTATTCCACTAGCGATAGCATACAAAATGTAATGTTTTTTTATAAAGCGCAGATGCCTAATTACCAGTGGTTTTTAGCAGGAGATACCCCGGTATCAGAAAAAGCGCTTGATTGTCCATCGTGCAAATCGGATCAGATATTAAAGGATAAAGTATTCGCAGGAAAAGAGGCTAAGGGAAGTACAAGTAAGGGGAGTTTGGTCTTTAGGAGGAATACAGGTGAGCTATGTATTATCAGGGTTTTTTCTACGCTTTTGACTAATATTATGCCGGAGGTCCCCAATTTGAATGAGGGGGGTACCACTATTTTGGTCACTTACAATGAAAATAAATTTAATTAATAAGAAGGCACAAACTATTATCGAGTACGTAGCAATCATTTTAGTAGTTATCAGTGTTTTTATGGCTATGGGAGCTTATTATAAGCGTAGTTTACAAGGAAGATACCGTCAAGCCGGTGATGTTTTGGGCGGCGGCGAACAGTATACCCCTCGTTAAGAAAATAATGGAGATCTATGATTATCTTAGTTAGCATTCTAATTTTAGGTGCGGTTACCTTAATTACATTAAGTCTTTTGCCGGCAATTATGGAAAGATTGCAGCATTTGCAACGTAAGCATGAAGTTGTATTGGCTAAAGCAATGGATAAGATGTATGAGGATGCTCCTAAAAATATTGCCATGCTTTATTATATTCTTCCGATTGCTTTGGGTGTGGGCGGATTTATTTTTTCCCGCTCTTTGATCTTTCTGATTATCGGGGCAATTATCGGCTTGATAATTCCAAATTTTATACTTAAAATGCGCTATAAAAAAAGAGTGGCCAAATTTAATAATCAGTTATTGGATGCGATTAATATGCTTTCCAGCTGCTTAAAGGGCGGATTAAGCCTGCTGCAGGGATTTGAGGTTTTAGTAGAAGAGATGCCTTCCCCGATTAGCCAGGAGCTTGGTTTGGTGGTTAGGGAAAATAAAATGGGTATTCCCCTGGAAGAAAGCCTGGTGCGCTTAAATAAAAGGATGAATCTAGAAGAGCTGGGCTTAATTGTGAATGCGCTGTTAGTGGCCCGTGAAACCGGCGGTGAATTGACTAAAGTTTTTAGCCGCTTAAGCGTAACTATCAGAGACAACCGTAAGCTTAAAGACAATATAAAAACACTAACTATGCAAGGAAGAATGCAGGGGGCAATTATGTCTTTCTTGCCGATTGTTTTTGTGGCTTGGGTACTCTCGGTCAATAAACATCATTTTGATATTATGATGAGCAATGATTTGGGTAGGATGCTGTTGGTGGCGGCAGTTGTATTGCAGATTGTGGGGATGGTTTTGATAAAGATGTTCAGCGTAATTAAAATATAATATGGAGATAATTATACTGCTTTTGGTGATCGGGACAGTGGGTTTAGTTGTTTGGAGCATGGCTGCCTCCAAGCAATCTGTATCTTTGCGTATGCCTAAAGACAAGTTAAATTTAAAGGTTAAAAAACCGGGTTTTGATTTTTCGCGGCTTTTCCCTACTCGGGCAATTTTGGAGAAAACCGGACTAGACGTTAAAATTAAAAAAACTATTGATAATGCGCATATGAGTATTTCTCCGGTGGCATTTTTTAATTTAAAATTGTTAATAATGATTTTATTTGTTGTGCCGGTTATTGTTTTTACCGGAAAAATAGAGCCACTGCCTTTAATAATTGTGGTTGCGATTGGTTATATTATTCCGGATTTTATCTTAAAGCAAAAGATTTCTAAACGTAAATATTTAATTACCCGGGGGCTTCCGGAGACAGTTGATCTTTTAGGTTTGTGTATTGAAGCGGGGTTGGATTTTGTAAGTGCGGTAAGATGGGTAATTGAGAAAACACCTTCTACTCCGATGACCGAAGAGCTGGCTTTTGTGCTGGAAGAGATAAAATGGGGTAAGCCGCGTATTCAAGCATTAAAAGATATGTCCCGGAGGCTGGAGATTTCAGAGATTAGCTCATTTGTGCAGACGATTATTCAGGCAGAACGTATGGGTACACCCGTTGCGGAGGCCTTTACCATCCTGTCTGAAGATGCCCGCGCCCAGAGGTTTCATCGCGGGGAAAGAATTGCTTTACAGGCACCAATTAAAATACTCCTACCATTAATCTTCTTCATAATGCCGGTAATCGGCATTGTCATCGGAGGTCCTATTCTGCTTACGTTTATGTCTGGCGGCCTCACCGGTATGAAATAATAGGGGACGTTCCCCTATTATTAATTTAACCCAAATCGCGGTTTTGGTGGTGGCTCAAGTAGTTTCTTAATTGCTTCGAATATCACTTGAATGTCTGTTTCATGTAATTGATATTTTCGCTCTAATTCCTCAAGTTTCAGCGCCAAATCTTTATGTGTTAATAACAACTCACGTAATTTCACAAATGCCCGCATTATAGCGATGTTAACGTGGATTGCCCGTTTTGAATTCAGCACACTAGATAGCATCGCTACACCTTGTTCTGTAAAAGCATACGGTAAATATCTTCTCCCTCCCCAACTTGATATTCCATTTTGGAATATCAAGTTTTTGTACTCCTCTTTACTTAGCTGAAACATAAAATCCTCTGGGAAACGATCAATATTTCGTTTAACAGCTTTGTTAAGATTGAACGTTTTTACTTCATACAGCGTTGCTAGATCTTTATCTAACATCACTTTACTACCACGCATAAACAGAATTTTTGTTGCCACTACATCAACAGTAATCTCTTTATCATCCATTTAAGTCTCCTTTCTACTACCAATAGACGTAATAAAAGGTAAAATCTAACAATTAAAAGTCTAGCTTGATGTTCCAAATCAATAGACTCAACCCCGAAATAGGAGAACGTCCCCTATTTCGGGAGTGGAAAGAATAGGGGACGTTCCCCTATTTCTTGGGCCGTCCGCTTTTACCTTTCTTTATGAGTTGCCGGCTATCTTTTTCTTCTACAAAATTAATGTAAGTCTGTCTTTGAGTTGAGGGGTTCGCGCCTAAGCCCATAAATACTGGATTAGGAGTAATTAGGTGATCCGGCTGCCCAAACGCGTAATATCTATAGCTGCTGAATTGATATTGTTCTGGTTGTTTGACCATATTGGCTCTTACCGGGTTAAGCTCAATATATTTGCCACATTGCAGGGCCTGAGCGTCTGATTCTATTAGTATGCTTTTGTACCTGCCCTGCCAGAGATGACCACAGTAGTCATATTTTTCTCTATAATAATGAAAATAGGTTAAGTTGGCTTGTTTCATTAAGCGCGGCAACGCACTTTCTTCTCTGAGCCATACAATTAAATGGACGTGGTTATCCATGATGCAGTAATGCAAAATATCTACATGATTATCCAGTTTTAATTTGAGTAATAAAAAGAAGTAATATTTTTTGTCCGTTTCATTGGCCAGGACAGGAAGCTTGTTATTTCCTCTACACATAACATGTAAGGCGCCTTCTTTAGGGATAATTCTTCTGGATCTGGGCATATTATTCCTTTCACATGAAAATAGGGGACGTTCCCCTATTTCTCCATCCTAAACCCGGTAATCTTCTTTTCTTCTGCTTTAGGTGGTTCCATCAACTGATGAATTACTTCAAAAACATTCTGTATTGCTTCATCGTGTTTTCCGATTCTTTGTTCCAGCTCTTCTAATTTATGTATTAACCCTTTATGTGTTGATAAAATCTTACGCAGTTTTACAAATGCCCGCATAATGGCAATGTTTACCTGTATGGCCTTTTTGCCACGTAGAACGCTAGAGAGCATTGCTACCCCTTGTTCGGTAAAAACATAAACGTTAGGAGCATGTTTTAGATTAGAACTTATCACAAATTGTGATAAGTTCATAATTTCTTTGCGATTTAATAAAAACATAAAATCTATAGGAAATCTTTCAATATTACGCCTAACCGCTTGCGTCAAAGCGCTAGTAGTAATTCCGTATAGCTGAGCAAGATGGTTGCTCAACATAACCTTGTGTCCGTGTATTAAGAAAATCTTACGCTCAATTACTTCATTCGGAATAATAATCTTCATCTGATACCTCCTGCAATAATTGACGTAGGAGAAGACAGAATCTAACTAAAATATAATAGATCTAGCCCCGAAGAAAGGGAGCGGAATAGGAGAGGAATAGGGGAACGTCCCCTATTTCCTGTTTATATGTCCAATCTGTTCTGTTAATTGTCCAATCAGAAAAGTTGTAGCTTGGTAAGGATGGGCAAGATCTCGAATGTGAAAAGTTGGAGTTTTGTTTGGTGCGATTTAGTTGAAAATGAAAGTGGAAAATAGGGGAACGTCCCCTATTTTGGGGGTGAAAAGAATAGGGGAACGTCCCCTATTTGGGGAAAAGAAAGCGGTATCAAAAATACCTATTTTTCTACTTGACAGCGACGAGTGGGATGATATACTTTGGATGTAAGTTGAGCGGGGAAGAAAAGGTAAACTTAGAGTAATCTAGGGACACAAAGCCACGGGTCCTTAAGTCAAAGAAGTTTCAGGATAGCCGGGTTGCCAATACCGACGAGAGTTGGAGTTGACGACTCGATTTTATTTCGACACTTACTAAGGGATTTTAAAAACAGTTTAATAACTATTATGAAAAAGAGTGAAGTATTAAGAAAAAGTAAAAAGTATTGGGGTAAGGGGAAGTATTTATTTTTTCACAACCCAATTAGAAATGATAAATAAAAACCAGCAGCAGACAGAAGACCGGATTGAGCAACCAAAAACCAAAAGTGAATTCAAGTCTAGTTTTAAATCTTGGATTCGCGTGGTTGCTTTTATCTTGGTTACGGTCTTCCTGCCAGAGCAGGTTGCCCAGGCAGTTGAGTATGATTGGCGCGTGCTTTGGAACAAGCCGGCCATGGGCAGCACGCTCACCCCTGGCTATCTCAAGGATCTTAGCAGCATAGACACAGCTCTTGCCATTCGTAATATTCTCAAAGATATCGCCAATAAACCCATTAATGCCATCAAAGTATCGTCCAATCTGACCATAAACTTAGATAAGCCATTGGTAATGTCCAATCAGAAGATTGAAGAGATTACTGAATGGTTGAAGGGTAAACCCTGCGGTTCCAAGGCGCTTTTTGATTATTTAAATTATACCGGGGTTAAAGCTGCTGAGGGGGATATCGCGATTATGGCTTTAACCGTAGATATTTTAAATGACGTCACCAAGCCTGAAGGAAATCCTGAAATTATCAAAACTTCTTTATATGCACTTTCGAAGGCTTCTGAATTTTTTGGCCAGAAGCTTTATCCGGTTAAAGCTGACTTAGCAAGTCTTAAAGATGCTGTTCCATTTATTGCGCATGTTAATGGGGATCACTACGTATTGGTTACTCGCATAGCTGAAGATAAAGTTTATTATTCTGATAATCATAAAGAAGAATTCCTGCCCAAAGATAATTTTCTAAAGAAGTTTACCGGGTATGCACTTTTAAGTGTCCTGCCGAGAGGCGTTGATATGCTTAGCGTTGTAGAAAGCAAACAAGTTTTAGGTGCGGGTGATTCCGATGGTTTTAATATGTCCGCAGCTATGTCTAATCCAGAGGTTGCTTCTTATAACACTAAGGTTATGACCAGCTTGAACAAAGAATATGCTTCAATAAATTCGGCAGCAACTAAATCTATTAGATCTAGCATTATAATGACTGCGGCTTCCGGTCTTTTTACCGGTTTATCGGCTAGTGGGGCTTTTGGGAGTTGGTTAGCACAGGGGACATATATGGGCATGAGTATGGCTACACGTTATTTGATTACTGGAGCCGTTGCGGGTTTTGCCTATAATGGGATTACTACTGGTAAATGGCTTAGCACGCAAGCACTCTATTACACGGCCGGAGGAGCGGTTGGTGGATATGCGCTTGGCTATGCAGTTACAAATGTCCCCATGATTACTAGCGCTTGGAATGGTATAGGGAATGGGATAGGTATTGCTACTAACAGTGCAAATACCATTAGTTGGGCTACTTACCCGGCTATTGGTGCCGTAGGAGGATATGTTTATGGGGGCGCTACAACCGGTGATTGGGGGGGAGAGGCACTGAAATATGCCGGTTATGGTGCTGCTGCAGGGTTGGGGTTGCGTTTTGCTGCAGGCGTGTCTAATGCCTGGAGCGCACCAAGCGGCGGTGGATGGGATGCATTTATTGGGTCTTCAAGTTTTAGCCCGGCAGTTTCTCCGGTAGTTGCTCCGGTAAAATTTACTAATAATATTCCCAATGGTGGTTTAATTCCAAAAATTAGCCAAGGGCTTATAAGTAGTCAGATATCTAGCGTTACGTCTTATATATTAAGTAGCACAGGTATGAATCAAAGGGATGCGGAGTTGTGGTCTGCCGGTATAACCGGTGGCTTACTTGGAGCTGCTGGTTTCTTACCTGATATGACTCAAGGGCTAGGCCCTTGGCAGAGTGCAATTTCAGGCTCATTAACCAGCTTAGGTTCAACATATGCTAAACAACAGCTAATGAGTTCTGGTCTCGTAGAAAGTTCCCAATTTGCTGCTTATCTTGGAAATGTAGCTGGCTTAGCAGTAAACAGCGTAATTAACGGAGGTTTTTATAGTTATAATGCTCAATCCATTGGGCTTTCAAACGGCAAAGTTGTAGCCGGAAGCGCGGAGTATTTAAATACAATAAAAGCCACAGATATTAAGACTGGAAATTCCTGGAATTTATTTTCCGAGAATTTTATAACGAACAAGGATGTTTTAATTAGAGGATTTATTTCTAATGGTGTTGCGGAGATAGTTACTCGTGATCCGAGCATTGTTGGCCTGACTAGCGCGGACCTGGTAAGTCTGCCTTATGCTACAGCGATTGGATCAGTTGCCGGAGGGTTTTATGCTACAAAAAATGCGGATTTATTTCCAAGTATTATGAATGGCGTATTATCAGGTGGATTTACTCTAGTTGAGACTAAGATTGAAAATGAGATAATGAAAAAGAATCCGGAGATGACTTCGATTACGGCTGCTTTTATTGCGGATGCCGGGGCCGCGGCTTTAAAGGGATTCTTCACCTCTTTTTTATCTCCTCAATTAGTATCCTATAAGAATGGCTCATCAAGTGATTCTGAGGAAGGATCTATTGCCCCGGCAGGAGTTTTTGGGACTGTAGGATATCAATTAGGGAAAGATGCGTTAAATGTCTTGAGCGTTGGCTATATTGGTAAAGGCGAAGGCGCATACAACGATATTGTTTATTTGAACACTTTGACAAGCACATTTGCTCCAAAAACACCGGAACTTCTTAAGCAGCAAATGGAGAAACAAACCTACGATGGGGTGAGTTCAAAGGATGGGGCAACTGTCCAAGTTACTTTAAGTGATGGCACAGTAGCCACATTAGAGAGAAATACAGACGAATTTAAGACTTATTATTATGATGCTAATGGAGAGAAGTGGGCCCAGTACGAGGAGGGTAAATATTATTTAGTTAGTGATGACAGCCAAGATACTAGCCCTATGGGAAATTGGATTGCTGGCTGGGGGCAGATTGCACACGATATCTATCAACAGAGCGCGGTAAATAGCATGATGGGTACAGTGGCGACCTTTGGTTCAGAAGTGCGTGAATTTTTTGCTCTTCCGTTATCCTTTGTAGCTGCGATTAATTACAATGGAGAGATGAAGAACCAAGAGGTTATTATTGATAAAAGAAATGTTGCGATGGGTGCGCAAGGACAATATATTAATGTTACGCAATTTACAATAATGAATGGTTTTGATACGGTTACTTCACAAACCTTTGAAACTGAGGGGTTGTTGCAGAATGATGTAATTAAAGAAGGACATTTAGCCCTTTCAGGTAGCTATGGGGATACAGATGCATGGAATTATTCTCAATTCTCTATTAGTAAAGATGGCTCAAGTATCTCTGCGCTTAATAATGGTGTTGATCCGGTAAGCATGGCGCAAATTACGTCCGATGAAATTGGCGCATTTCATTCTGATGCGCTTTCTGAAAATATTCAAGCTGGTTCAGATACATTCTCTTCCCCATTTTCTTCGATTGGCAATAATCCTTTTGCTAATCAATTACAACCAGTACCAGTAGAATTTGTGATTATGGGGACCAAGGGAATAGATGATAATAAGGGTGAAGTTGACGCTAACATTGTATTTACGGGAAATGGGCAAGGTGAAGTGAAGGTTTCCAGTGGGTGGGTTTCTAATGGACAGATTAGTAATGATCGAGGTTTTGTAAATACAAGCCTAGGCCAGAAACCTGGCGGTTCAAATAACGGTGTTAATGAAACTGGTTCGTATAGGGGTTATGTTACAGGCGATTCTATGAATTACGATTTGACTAAGCCAGGGACAGCCGCACGTGTTAATGAATATGGCGTGGTGGTAAGCCCTGGAGATACTATAAGCTTCATAAAGGGAGATTCTCTTTTTGGTCTTGGTAGTAATACTGATTTACAGGGATTTAGAATTTCGGCTTATGGAGATAATGGAGGTATTGCAACTGTTGGCGCCTTGGGTGCTGGAGAAGAAGGTGCCGGAGTTGGTATTATACCAATCACCGGAACATGGGATATTAGTAGCGCAGGTCAAGCAAATTTAAATAATGGCCAAACCGTGGTTACGGGGCGTACCCTTGCTGT